>Ga0123342_1008867_pt1 | contig 12389 bp, 3 predicted proteins | sample Turbeawhitnodule_FD_89960 | JGI IMG/M metagenome (GOLD analysis project Ga0123342, IMG submission 89960) | Root nodule microbial communities of legume samples collected from Mexico - Turtle bean Mexico white nodule | ecosystem: Host-associated > Plants > Roots > Nodule | place: Mexico: Nepantla... | reverse complement strand
ATTTTTTTTTCTAAAAATTGATTTTTATTTAATGATTTTTTTATAGTGTATTTTATACCATTTATATTGGTTAGCGGAGCTTGATTAGGTTAGTACGAATCAATTGGACCGGTAAAGAATTGATATGTGGGCCTTTCATTTATACATACAAAACTGTTTAATTTTTTTTGCTAAATGAGTATCCCTGGACTTAGAAGACCCAACATATGAACACTCCTCACGAGTTAAGCCCGTCAAATTTTGGTCTTATAACAGAAAATAAAATTAGAGAGCCTTTGAAAAGTTCTTTAATTTTTTTTTTTGAGTTGTTGGAACATTAAATTAAAGAAACAGACAGAAGAATTTTTAATGATGGTCTTAAAGGCATGTGAACTTTATCTTGACAAGTGATTAGTGAGAAAAACAAGTTGTGGAAGCATGTGAAATGGAACTCATAGTCAAGACCATAATTTTTGGTGCAGTGAGTAACATAGCACCATTTATGTTCATTCATGTTCTTAGGATAACTAACATGCCTTGTAGACAAACGTGTGGGACCTAATCTTAGGTACTTTATTCCATTTTGATTCCAAATGACAGTGCCAAAACCTTACCTTTTCGTTTTTGTTTAGACAATGATGTCAATTCTAATTACTCTAATCTTCACACAGATTCTTTTGGTTACCCCTTAACCCATCTGGTTATCATGGAAACTCTGTCCATAATAATCAGATTTTCATGCATCTTTCTTTTTATGTTTTTCAGATTTCTCTCTTTCCTAAAAAAATATTAAGAAGTGAATTCTACTTTATATATTATATTTTTTTTATTTCTAATGGATGTTTGAAATTAAAAAAAAATACTAAAAAAGATATATCGTGCACAAAAAAAACATCCCTTTTGAATTTTAGGACGGTTCTTTGTTCATAGTATAAAAACCATGAGATGGGACACGTGGCAGTTAATTTATATAAAATCTTTATTATAATTATTATTACTTATATTATTTATTATTATTCTAAAACTATATAATAATAAATAGACGGGTTAAAATACTGGTACCAATTCAAATTCCTCACATGCCAGGCCAAGATCCGGTATCAACAATACGACAATTGTGCCGTCGTTTTTCTCTTCAGACACAAAACCGCGTCCACCCACGGATTTTTATTATTATCTGTAACTACACAAATTTTTTTTAATTAAAAGTAATTACATAATCTCTTAGTTCGAAAATAACAATGCAACTCCTTAAGTTATATTTTTAAAATTAGTTATATTTTATTTTTTATATATAAACAGGGAATACACTGTAGTACTTCAACTAGTACTTGTTATAAACTTACAATTATAATGTAAGGTTTGAGGCTATTCAGTTTAATTATCCACTCATATAAGTGTTTGCTTTTAAAAAAATATATAAAAATCATTCCATTTAGCCACATCAAGTTTTTCTTCATACGAAAGATACATTTTCATGTATACATATGATTGAATGAGTTGGTACGATTTATACTTTTTTTGTTAACTAGTTAAAATTAAAAATGAATTGAACAGTAAGTATAGTTAAATGGGGGAGGAACGTGCGTGTTAATTAACCACCGCTTGGGATTCCAAAGATCTATAAAACATGATATGATTGGAGATGGAATTGACGACCCACCTAAAGACTTTAATAAAAAAGGGTTTTGTCTAAGTGACCCATTTTTTCAATTTTATTTTATTTTTTTACTTTTTTTTTTCTGCTTAGAAAAATGATGTTGGTTAATGGAGCCCACACGGTTTAAACAAAGTTGGCATCCATGATTCTCTAGGATTCTTCCCGACATCTGTTACCAGTCAAGACCCCACTCATGCTCCACTTAACAACTTCCCCTTTTACGGTTTCATCTAAACCAATCTTCCCCATTTCATCTACCTTCAACCTCATCCAGTTTTCTTTCTTTCCAATATTATTCTTTATTCTTATGGGGTATAATACAAAATTAATTGGGTTAAGCTGACTAGACACAATATAATATTTAGTGACTGAATTTTGTTTTATAATTTATGTAAAACACAAATAAAAATCTAATAATTGTCGCAGACATGTAGATGGTGGATTAACGATCAAATCATATTAAATTTTATATTGTTTATTTTTTACAATTGATTTGTGATTAGATGTTACTTTCGCATAGATTTTTTATAATTTCTATTTAAAAAATTTATTATATTTGTAATTAGTTTGCAAGAGAACTTAATAATTGTTTATAAATATGTAAATGACAGATTAACGATCGAATCATATTAAATTCTATGTTATTTATTTTTTATAATTGATTCATAATTACGTGTGTTGTTGCTATTTTTTCCATCAATTCTCATTTCAATCTTATTAGAGAATGACCTATGGTTTAGGTGTATGTATGAGAGTTAAAAGTGGAGGAGTCAAAATGTGCAGTATGTGGCTTTATCCAACCAGACTTTTCATACTATAACTGCCCCAAAAGAAATTCGTTAATTCTTTTCTACACTCACTGTTTCCTCTTGTAATTAACTTTTGGGATCGCTTTGATGTGTAGCGCGCCAAATCACTCTTCAACTGCCAAACATTCCTCGTTAAGTATCGTCTTTTTCTTTCTTTTGTTATCAACACAGTTTGTTAAAGCGATTCCATTTGTATCCTTAACCTAAGCATGGATCAAAATCTGTCCTTCATCTCAACACAACAAAACAACACTTTACTGCACCTCTACATACCAAACTTTTTCTGTTCTAAATCAATTATAAATACCTCTTCATATCATCACTCAAGTAATCATTGCCAAATTAATAAATTTATCTCATGTAAAAATTGTAATTATATGTTTTCGTATTATCAATTTTATGTGTTATTTTAGAGAAATGCAGTTTTAAAGTTTGTCATGTACAATTTTTAATTACAAATTAAACAAATCATATTTAAGATGAAAAATATTAAAAAAAAACATTCTTCACACACTCTCGTACTGGTTGAAATTTTGTTGGATAAAAAAACTATTATCAATACACTCTTCAAAACACACTTTATGCTCAATTTAGATTTATTGCAACAAACTACAAATTTTGCATTTCTCATAAGTTTTTTTCTTAGTTTATATTTTTAATGCAAAGTATGGTCATAAAAACCATTTTTATTAAAATTAAACTCACTTTCAATTAGTCAATATTCATTGTTTTATCAGTATTGAATTTAATTGATTTAATTAACAATATTAGATTTTATCGTGTCACTATGCTACTGAGCTGTGTAAAAATATCAATTCATCTGATAAATGTGTATATTATATCCGAGAAATTAATATCAGCACATAACTAATATCAGGACATAACATACATTAGTCTTATAAGTTTAAACTTAATATAAATAATAATTATGTATATATTGTAAGATAAATAATTTTTAGATTAGATTTGTGTTAAAAATGTCACATCGATTAAAAGATAAAAATATTTTATAGTATATAAGTAAGTGCAACGTGAACTTGTTTTATAAGATTGAGTTATACTTAAAGTTTATTTTTTAATATAGTATAATTATTTAAAACTTATACTAGTGAGGATTTGTTAGCTTTATCAAAATTATGAATTTCTATCGGATCACTCATAAATATATAGTGTTACACATGGATTTCGCATCACATCAACTAAAAATACAACCAAATAAGCTTGAAAATCTACTTCTTCTTTTTTAATTTGATTTAGTGATTATATATAATTTAATACTAAACTTTATTGCATTATTAGTTCACTCTAGAGCTATTTTATTTTGTTTTTATCTTATTGTGTTCGTGTTTTGTATATTAATAAAGGCTATTTGATTAAATAATAATGAATTAGATATATTATAAGAGATAATGGAGTTTAATATATATGTTATTTATATTTGTTACAATGTTACCATGTATTGCACAAAAACCTAACTCTCAAAATAAAAGAAAAAGATATATATATATATATATATATATATATATATATATATATATATATATTTATTTTATATTATATATATTTTTTTTATATTTTTTAAAATGTTACCATATATTGCACAAAAAAATAACTCTCAAAAAAAAAAAAAAAGATATATATATATATATATATATATATATATATATATATATAATTACATTAATTTTATACTAAATATGTTTCTTTTATATTGTATAACTTGTTATAACTTTTTGACATGGTCCACATTAATTAATTTTATATAGGTTATGTTTACTTATTAAAAACAAGTCATGTTGACTTCTTCCTTTTCTGTTTCACACTTCTATTTTATAAATTTTTACTTATACTACATTCATTTTAACAAATTAACCACCACATCCATTTTAAATTTAAAACACAGTTTTCTTGTAATTACCATGATAATTTTATATAAGCAATTGAAAGTTGTATTAGAATTGGTATTAAGAATGTGTATGGTAATAAAAAGGGCCTATAATTGAAATATTTAAAGCTTTTATAATAAACTATTTCCACTTTAAATTCATTAATTAGTTTTTTAGATAGAAAAACATTGATGGTTAATAGTTAATTATATTGTTAGCAAAAGATTTTAACCTGCCATTTATTCCTCTCCACTCTCATTCTTACTAGGAACTTAGCAAGTTGACTTAATTAATTAATTATAATGTTTTAGTAGTTAGTATTATTCACTTAAAGATAGATGTAGTTGAATAATTTAAAGTTCCACCAAACTCTCAATATAAAATAATATACAAGTGACCCTTGGAGTGTGGAAGAATGTGGATGACATGTAATCCAATAATTAATCCACCAAAAAACTATAAAAACTATCTTAAATTCATTTAAGGATATAAAACCAACTACTAAGGTAATATTTGTCCAAAGTCAAAATTTGATGTAGGGATCTAAACCTAACAATCATAATTAAATTTATAATAATGAGATACATTATTTTATTTTATTCCTGTAAATTTTAAAAAATATTTTTTAATACTAAATGAACACTTTTAATATAAAACACCAACTACTATTAATATTTATTAATTTGTATTTTTAATATACTCATACCATTATATTTTATATTTATTGTAGTCAAAATATTAGTATTTAAAAATGTTTGACGTTATCACGTTAGTACTTTAAAGCATAATAATTGTTTAAAAATTTATGAATATAAAAGAATTACCTAATTTTATTATTTTGATAAAAGAGGTTCATTAAAATGTTTATACCTACGTGACACTTCCTCCGTCTACACAATAATTGAATAATTGAAGTTAGTTACATATCTGAGTAATATATGTGACAGTCTAAAGTAAAAAAAAAAAAAAAAACTGCTTTTCTTTTACTTTTTAATATTTTATTTTTAAATTTAATCATTAAGTTTGATTAATTATTACTATTTTGCTTTCTACAAATATTTTCAACTTTCAAATGAGTGCATAAATTAATAGTAAATGTATTATTATCTTCTCCATTTACTCTTTTTCTTATTTTTTTACATTTACATTCTTTTCGCACAATTTCTTTTCGTCTAGTTTATTTTTATATCAAATTTAAAATTTACAGTCTCAAAGTTTAATATTGAGTTTAAATTTAATTTTAAAATTATTATTATTTTGATTTCTGAAATGACTATACTTTGTTTCACTAAAGTTAAAATTAAAAAATATTATAATAAATCCTAAACTTATATCTTGCATAGATAAATAATTTTTTTACATGATATGCATTTAATTATATAAATATAAATATTAATTTATGAATAACTATACATATATAACTAATTATTAATTAAATTCAAGATATCACTACTACAACATTTCAAATGTCTTGTAAACAAGACCTTATATCATACACTACAAGAAAATCATCAAACCAATTTTTAAAGACAAAAACAATTAATTATAATAGTAACTAAATTAGAGACCATTTTAAAAACTAAAAAAAAATTGATTTATAAATTAGTTTTTATTATTGTTAAATAGTTTCTAAATTGATATCTAATTAGCAACCAATGTTTTAACTACCAATTATTTAAATTCTAAATTCAGTAGCAAAAATTTTAGTTGTTAATTAGATACTAATTTAGAAACCATTTAACAATAATAGAAACTAATTTAGAAACAAAAATTAATTTAATTCCTAAAATGGTCTTTAATTTAGTCACCATAACAATTAATTATTTTTTGTGTCTATGATTTTTTTTAGTGATATAAGTATATAACAAATATAAGTATATGCCATGTATATTTCTTAATGAAAGGCAAAACTAAATATAATTTTTTGTTTAGATTCAAAAACTCTGTAATAATGTATACTGTTTTCAAAGACCAGAATAACATCATTATAGATTTTAAGTTGATTTTGGTCATTGTAATGTATATTTTTGTTGTGGTTGTGAAGAGCAAAATAACAAACAGGTGGAGTAAATGTGACTCCTAAGACACTGATGCCTGAACAAATAATGAATCACTTGTGACTCTCACGTGTTTGTGTCTTTGCCCCAATGAATTTCTTATCCATGCTTCGGAAACATGGACGATGCCATATTTGGTGGGTAAAGTAGTATCTCAAATTGCCACCTAAATGGTCTCATTCATATTTTTCTTCTTTCATTTTCCTTATTTCGTAACAGATTAGAATACTTTGTAGGCTTGCAAAGGGTTCAAACTCATTCATTCTCAACCCTCTCTGCACTCCAAATCGCCAACCAGATCATAGCCTTTTGAATATGCTCACTGAAGAGGACACCATAAATTACCGATAATGTGGGTCCCAAATGTTTATGTGGAGCCAATGTTTCTGAAAATATATAATTATATAATTCACATATTAAAATATGCACAAATTAAAGGTTAAACATGATATGATGTATATTTCCAAATTTATTAACTAGACTAGGTCTGAAGATTATATGGATTATGGGTTGGCTTTTGGTTATTTGATTGATTAATAACCATAATTGATAGTATCATGCCTGAATAAGAAATTATGGGTTGATAACATGCCTAAGAAATAGAATAATATATATACACCTTTTAGAGCGACCGGTATGCTAACTATACTAACTAACATTGAATTCTTAAATAGTAATTGAAGGTTATGAAATGAGAAACATTGTGGGCATGAAATTATACTGAATACAAGTAGGAAGATGGCCTCTTTGCACGCTTGGTAATGGTGTATGATAACATATGTCACACCCTAATTCATCAACGCCATGAATTAATTATAGAAGACCAGTAGTGGACAGCACAAAGGCCAAAACATCCTCAAGTTATTTAAATAATCCTTCAAGTGGGCAACATCTCTTTGTACCATATTCAAAAGATTGTGTTCACTAATTCTATTAGGAAAGTATAAGAGGACAAATCACTCTTACTATTCACCTATGGAGCTCAGACACTCCTCTTAAATGACGTGTCGGTGTCCGATACTCGTATGACACCTGTAAGACACGTATTCATGAAGTGTCTAATTCAAAAAGTATTTGTTAGATTTATGACAATTATAGTACGATTCTAACACAGTTTTAAAAAAGAAAAATACATAAATTTTTAAAAAAGTCAAACTTTATTGTATAAATTATTATTATGATTATAAAAATAAAAAATGAATAATTGTGAATCAATAATAAAAAACATATTTCTGTTTAAAAAATAATCTAAAACATACTTGTATTTTTATTATCAAATTATATAATATATAAATTCGTATTCTATAATCTAATTTTAAAGATTTTACGTAGGTATGTTATATTCATCTAATTCAATATCAATTAATGTTTTACATAGCTATTCACTTATGGAAAACCAAGATAGCTATTTACTAATGAAAAACCAAGCAGAAGGTATAAATAAAAACCAAGATGGGACATAAAGATGCGGCGCCCCACTTTGTTCCCTTGGGTTTGGGGCTTTTATCATCAACTGGATTTCCTCTTCTCTTTCTTCCAAGTGAAAAAAAAAACATATAAATATAAACCCATTAACGAATTTTAACTAATTTACCCTCATCTTTTGTTTGACAGCCATCGGTTGTTGTCTTGTAGGTTGAAAACGTACACGTGTCTTGTACTAGAGAGGATTTGTTATACCATAATAAGATGTAGGATATACCCTACGAAGTTGAACAAAGATGTCACTAATTTTCCTACAAATTGCAGGTTTAGGGTCTTGATTAAGTCAAATGGAAGCTCCTTTTGTTTCCTTAGGGTAGGACTTTGTTGTTTGAAAGGGGTCCATCACCTTTCTTTGGACAAATATTGGTGGGAAAGTTTGGTTACCAGCTCCTTTTTCTGACCAATCAAACTAATAATATTCCTTGACCCAGTAATTGATATTAACAAGCCCAAGGAAGCAGACAAAGATAAAAGAGAGTAATATCTCTTAGCCTTCAATTTATCTTACCTTACCTTATTTGGTATTTCTTTCAATAACTGTTTAGAGACGTGGATTGAATATCTCACATTGTTAAAAATAAAGACATTAATAATATATAAATAACCAAATTTCATTTTATAAATTGATTTTATAAGATTAAGTTAGAATTAAATTCTACATTTTAATATTATTATTATTATTAATTTTTAATATATAATGTGAGTATTTGTTTGAGTGGGAGAGAAATAATGAAAAGGTTGTGGAGTAATAGTATGGTAATCACGTGGAGATACTCAAGAAGTCAAAGACGAGTGTGCATTGAGATGTTTCATAAATACATATTTTCTTTCATCTACTTGGTTTGTCAAAAAGGGCATGCTGAAAAATTAAGTTGCTTTCCTTTTTTTTGTAAAGATCGTTTTTGAATAATGGAGTCGCAGCATGATGCATACCAAAATGCAAGTTTAAGAAAAGAGTTATCGATAACAAGCACGCTTAGCGATTTGAATTTATACGCTATTACCATTCAACATTTAATACAAGAGAATCTCAGCCTAATTTATTCTTTGATTTTCCTCTTCTCTCCTTTGTTTTTTTCTATAGCAAAATCCAATGTAAAAAAGTGTAGATGATCAGCAAAAGAAACTTGTTATTTTATGATGAAACCACTCACTTCTTATATATTTGTATATATACACATAAAAAATAAGCAAGCAACAACGAGATTCATTCAATTATTTAGGTGCATTTGAGAAAACGTGTGTAGTCCACACTTTTTTTTTTCAATTCATCTATAGATACTTTGTCGTTTGCAGCTTAAGGATCTCGTGTGTCCTGAAAATTGATCATTTTTAGTTGATTTTTTTTTTAACAAAATGATTATCTCATATTCATAATATAAGTAAGAGGTGTTAAATATATTTAGAAATAGTAAATGGAAGTCGAAATGTCAATAACACTACGACGTGAGTAAAAGAAAATCACAAGTACACAATTGTGATTTTACGTCACATTTATAACAGAGATTGTTGGGAAATCGATGTGAAAAAAACAAGTTTTAATCGTAATCAATATTATATTTATCATACTACATTCATTTCTTATTAAAAAAATACAAATATTAATTTAAAAATAAAAAATAATTAATCATTATAAACTAAAAAAATATTGATATCTAAAGTAGTTTTTATTTTTAATAAAATCTATAAAATAATTTCTAAATTAATATTTAATATTAGCTATCAAGTTTTTAAAATCTATAAAGTGTCTCTAAATCATTTGGTATTGAATGATATTATTGTAGTGCATAGAACCAATGTAGTATGTCAAAACTTTGAATCCTAGCACCTTCTCTTAAACTCTTGTTAACTATTAAACAATTACTCCTTAATCATCTTATAGAAATTTGCAAAGCATTTTTAAGACCCAATCTTCCCCTTTCTACATTTATCTCTGTTTTTCAACACTAGTTATAACTTGATTAATCTTGATACTTGCATAGACTAACTCAATGTTAAGACTCAAAGTCATGACTTGACGCCAAGACTTGAAGGTATGACTCGATGTCTTTATTATTTAGAATAAAGCTTAAAAGTCGAAACATAGAAAAACTTATATACCTTATTATCTCGACAAACATTTTTTAATAACAAAATTATGAGAAAAATATCAAATTTTATAAATAATAATATATACTAAATGCAATGATTAATTTTAATTATATTATTTTAAAATATTGAACATCCAACCATTAACCTAATATATAAACATAAAAATAAGAATTTCACGTCACTTTTATTTATTAGCCTCCATTACATAGGATTGTTACAAACTCCAAAATAATAATATATGAAATACAATAGTCAATCATAATAATATTTATAATAAAAATGTTTATTTTCTAAGCGAAGGACAAAAGTTGTGAACATAAAAGTCATAATATAAAGAGGCTTGAATATTAGAGAGTATCTTATATATTGTCTTAAAATATAACTGATTACATAAATGAATCTACCATTTTATGAATGAAAACTATCAACTATTTAATGGAGATCTCAATATCACACTCATGAATAAGATCTAAAATATGATATTTTCTACTTTATTATGAAAAAAATAATTTATCATTGTATTCTTATATTGATAATTTAGTTTTTCTTTACAATTGGAAAAAGGGAAGAGAAAATCTCTCATTCAAATTTTTTAAGGGTAGGTACCTCGTTAAATAGCAGGTTGAAAATTTAATAGAAGAATCAATCAATTTCCATTCGTTTATTTATATTAAGTGGGGATTATTCTAGTTCAAGACAGAAAACTTTATTGAATAGAAAAATCAACGTAGTGGGTTTTTTCTTTTATCAACGGAGAATTAATTATTTTATTTAAACTAGCAAACAAAAATTCTCTCCAAGTTCCAAGTGTAAGTTAAAAGAAACCTACCTAATTGGAAACTTAAATGGTTGTTTAATGTAATTATACGATTTAACTTTGAAATCATTGATAAACTTAATTTAACTTTAGTGACTAGTCAGTTCAGGCAACTGCTATAATATATATATATATTATGGACATATACAAAAAAAAAATTGTCAATATTTTTGGCAAAAGTATTCCTCACTCAGCTGCTGAAATAGTCAAGCAAGACAAAAATTTACAATTATATATGCAAATTTAGTAACATTGTCCATGGATTTATGTTGTAAAAACTATTGAAATTTTTTAGGAGTTTCATTTTAGTATATCAATGATAGTGCATGAGATTAACTCTTTAAATTGGAAGATATTTTCACATTCACCAATAAAAAAACTCACTTAACAACTATTTTAATAAGAATTAAATATATACTTTTTTTAAAGTGTATTACTAAAAGAAATTGATTTTTTTTTCAAAATCTTAGACCTCTTAAATTTTTGTAATATGGAAAATATTGAATGGATACTTGTGATAAGATGTTAACTTTTTTTTAACGTGAGAAACAAATTTTTAATATGAAATATATTATAATATAAATTTATTAATGATGAGTTATTATACACATCAGTATGAAAATGAAACTTTAGGAACTAAAACTAATTTTAATTTTATTTGTTTTATATCAAATACATTTTTTTATAAAAATTTAAATTTTTAAAAAATAAATTTCTATTTTTTTAACTATTTTAAATCTTTTTTTTTATAAACAAATTTATTTTATACAAATTAAATTAAGTTAAAATTGATTTTAGTATCCGAACTCATCACTGACGGGACAATTATGATATTATAAGATAATCCATGTTTAAAATCTATTTTTCACGTTAGACAAAAGTAAATATTGTTTACTGTCAAGGACTCATCTCAATATTTTTTATATTACAAGAATTTAAGAGATTTTAAAATTCGACTAGAAACAAAACTTTTTTTTTTTATAATAGAAGAGCGAAAAATATATTTAACTCTTTTAATAATATATAGTATGTATTAACATTTCAAGTTAAAAATAAAATGAATAATTAAAATATTAATATACTAATTATTTAGTGATTGTTTTTTATTAGTGGTGTTAAAATATCAATTACTACTTAAATATACATATGGACTAAGAGGATACCTTAAAAATATTCAATACTCCGTCGCTGATACAAATACGTAGAACATGCGTGAATCTAAACTCAAACAAATCATCCTATCGCAATACTAATCTAAAACATTTTTAAATTTCTAAATATTAATTATTTTATTTTGATTATTTAGAAATTTTCTTAATAATACTTTTCACTAAAGAGTTGTGTGTAATGTAAATGAATTTAACAGTGTAATGTTAGCGACTATTCTAAAATTGTATGCGACATGATATAATTAGTTAATGTTTTCTTAAAAACAAAAATAGATAATGATATTATTACGTAATTATAGTCTCAGAAATTAAATTTAATTACATAATTTGAAAAATACAACTAAGTATATATATATATATATGTATATATATATATGTATATATATATATATATATATATATATATATATATATATATATATATATATATATATAT
>Ga0123342_1008866_pt1 | contig 12390 bp, 11 predicted proteins | sample Turbeawhitnodule_FD_89960 | JGI IMG/M metagenome (GOLD analysis project Ga0123342, IMG submission 89960) | Root nodule microbial communities of legume samples collected from Mexico - Turtle bean Mexico white nodule | ecosystem: Host-associated > Plants > Roots > Nodule | place: Mexico: Nepantla... | reverse complement strand
GACATGGCACTCATTGTTCAATGAGTTTGGCTTCTCTCTTGGATGGCATTATCCTCCATTGAGATGACCTTAAGTCTCCTTAATGTTGTGTGTCTTGTTAAAGTGTCAATCCAACTCATATCATGAAGTTATTAACATGCTTTCTATAAAGGTTCGAGGAGGTAATGTAGCTTACAAAGTTGATATTCATAAAGCCTTTGACACTCTGAGTTGAAAGTTTTTACTATTAGTTTTGTCACGCTTTGGTCTTCACCCTTCGTTTGTCTATTGGATTAGTATTATTCTTCGTTAAACTATGCTTTCAATAAGAATAAATGGGATTTTGGTGGAATTTTTTCCTTGTCGTAGAGGTGTCAGACAAGGTGATCCTTTGTCTCCTCTACTTTTCTGTCTCGTAAAGAAAGTTCTTAGTAGAGGTCTCTCTAAGCTTGTGAATGGTAAGAAAAATCTACATATGACTAGCCCGTCAGGTTTTCTCACTCCCTCTCATATTCTATATACAAATGACATTTTTGTTTTCTGTAGGGCGAATAATAAGTCTCTTAGGAATTTGAGTATTTTTCTTAAAACATATGATGATTTGTTGGGTCAATATGTTAATAATCTAAGAGTAGTTTTTTCACCATGGATAATTTTGCAAGATTTGTCACCAAAATTCAACGTATTCTTTCTTGTAGTCATGGTTGTTTGCCTTTCACTTATTTAGGAGTGTTTATCTTTGTTGGTGCTCCAAAGGGTCAGTTTCTTCAACCTTTGGCTAATAAAGTCAAACTGAAGCTAGATTCTTGGAAAGGTAAATCTCTTAGCACGATGGGTCAGATTCAATTGGTCAATACGATGATTACATGACTTCTAGCTTATAGTTTTAATTTTTGTAAATGGCCTGTTTCTCTTCTTAAGCAAGTTGAGCAGTGGTGTTGAAATTTTATTTAGATTAGAGATATTATGAGAAAAGACATATCTACTGTTAATTGGTTTACGCTTTGTTCTCCTTTTGAGAATGGCGGTTTGAAGATTATTAACATTCATCATGAAAATAATGCTTATCTTCTTAAGCTTGCTTGAAACTTTGCTTATAGCAATAGGCCTTAGTCTTTGCTCTTGAAAGTCAGGGTTCTTAAATCAAAATACGAGCTTAGAATGGTTTATAGATCATCATCTCTTTAGCTTGGAATTAAGTAGTTTTATTCTACTATACTTGATTATACGTCTTGTACTGTTGGTACAAGTTCTTTTATTAATTTCTGAAATATGATAAAAGGTGTTCTACTACTTCTTTGACACATATTGCAGGGATATATGATGGTTCTAGCATTTCGGATACAGTTTCTCAGTTTTGGACAGGTTGTGATTGGAATATTGCATTGTCTTTACAATAAATGCCTTATCTTTTTAGTCATATCATGACCAGGGCGAAACATGATATTCCTAATTGGATTCTAGATGAGTCTGGTTGTTTCACTCTTAAATCGGCTAAGACTTTTTTCTTGGAACCAGGATTTCCCTGTGGTTGGGGTAAATTCAATTGGTCTTCATCTATTCCGCATTCCAAAACTCTAGTACTCTAGAAAGTGTTTTTCAAGGGCGGCTACCTACAGATCGACATATTCAATATTTAGAATAAAGGTTTGTATATTTGTTCTATGTGTACGCTTTGTGAAAAGTACAAGAAATCTATTCAGTATTTATTTTTAGGAATCTGCTCTAGTTGCTGAGTTTATCCGGTTATACATGCTATGGAGGAAGCTCAAAAGATGGGGCTTACTAATGTCTGGTTGGAATGTGATTCTTCTTTGGTTTGTGATGCGTTTACAAGGACAAATGTTCCTTGGATGCTTCAAAATCAATGGAATACTTGTGTTAATTACTGTGGGAAAATCAAGTTTATGTTTACTCATATTTTTCTTGAAGAGAATGAGTGTGCTGATAAATTAATTTAGGATTTATTTATAGAAAATCATTTTATTGGTATAATAGGCTTCCATTTAGTCTCTTCTTAGAATTCTTTATGAATAGGTATAGTGTACACCTATATATCGTTTTTGTTAACATATGGGTTTTGACCTAATCTCCCATATTTTTGTATTTTTTTTCTTTTTTTAATAATATTTTTTTCATGTGATGACAGATTGATGGTTGTTACTTGAGGTGTCAACGTAACTGAAATGTCAAGTTGCATAGTGATGCATAACATAAAAGTATATTTATAAAAAATTAATTTATATTAATAAATATTATTATGCATATTAATTAAATTTAAATGAAAAATTTATAAAACAAGAAGTTGTTTGTAAACAAAATTACTTTTGCAGCATTGAAGACATGCCTTATACATTTATGACGTTCTTAATCAGGTAATTTAGTTTGTAGTTTCCTATTTTTAAGGATAAGATTAAAATTAAATACAGTTAATAATATATCAATTTAATATTTTGACACTATTAATATGTATCTAATAAATAACTAATAACATGAAATTAGTAGTTAATTAGAAGTGAATGGTGTGAAGAAAACTAACATGAAAATGTTTTTTGGATTTTTTTGAGTCCCATTTATGATTCCAAAACACGATGTTTTTTAAAGTACACTTTTGGAGGTTTTCTTGTTACACTCCCCATAAGATAAAAACACACACTAATGTATCTCTCTAGTACTTTTTTACAATTAATTTAAAATTATATTCTAGAATATATAATATGAGATATTTATTTATTATATAAATTTATTTTAAACTATGTAATCTAAAATTATGTTTCAAAATATAATCTGAACGTATCAGATATATAATTTATAATAATTTAAAATATATTATAACAAGGATATATTGATCACTAGTTATTAAAATCCAATGTGTCATCGGAAAAATAGAGCTTTAAAAAAGTTTAGAAGATACGCTGTACACGTTTTCATGTTTATATACTATAAATAAATAAGTTATTTGGAAATGCTTTTTTTAAGATTGGATACGCTGTGCATTGGCTTCTCTTGCCTTCTGTATTTGAGTTTGTTTGCCTACAACTTCCATGTACCGATCCAAATAAGTCGAGTTGTCTTTCCAAAGTGTATTCATCCCTTATTCCATGAAATTTGACAAACCCGAAGTTTAACTTTTTAGAGATGAAGACGTATAGAACCCTTTTCCAATGCTGAAATACCCTCCATAAATCCTTCTCTTGAAACTCATTTGAAAAATTAGTAAAAAAGAAAGAAGCATATGCCATCTTCGAATTGCAAAAACCTGTTATGCACAACTCCAAAATCACCTTCACAAAAAAATTGAACGACCTTCAAAATCCCTTAGAGACATACCCTTTGATCCCCCTTCAAGTATGAGGATTAGCGGTCAAACTCTGAGCATTTTTATTGAAGAAGAACACCCTTCAAGCCTTAGAGATCGTTGCATGTGCTACCAGAACTACTTTGATTCCTCCGATAGCATCTCCTCCTCAGAGACATATGTAGAGGAAACTGCTCAATCCGAGTCAAGCGGAGAGGCAGAGGCTACGGGTGGAGGGGTAGTCCGACGACCAGAGGTGATGGAGGGAAGTGAGGCCTTAAGTGCGAATACGACAAAAGGGTTATATTCTAGGGTATCTGATACCAAAAGAACTGAGGGTCAGAATAAAGAATCTCTGTCAATCACCAAAAAGGAGATTCAAGGCTAGAAGGGGACTGCGGTGGTTGCTCTGTTTAACCAGGTTGAACAAGTATATATTGTTTCACAAAATTACCACTTTGTGCATGATGAGCTGCCCAAGTTGGTGGTGGATATAGAATGTAGGGGTTCAAAGAGTGAGCCCATTGCGCCTTAAGGCCAGGAAGGGGAACGCGTGGTCCATTTCAGTATGGAGGAAGGTTCTGGATTGCAATAGACACAAATGATTGGTGCCGAATCTATCACAAAGATGAGTCCCTTAGAGGAGGATGAAGGTGGCAACCACGTTGGAGGCCTGGTGTTACCTATGTGTGACGCAGAAGGATACGATGATATCAATGGGCTGCATAACCGTAATTCTAATCGAGAAATAGGGCCCCCTATGGTCATAAGGGATCAAGGTGGGTTGAAACTGCAAGGCGTATTCACTGGAAGTAGAAGTGGGAAGGACATGCAATACCCCTTCACGGCAACGCAAAATGAAAGGTCTTAGTGAGTTGGTGGAGCCAAGCACTCATCCAAGGCAGTCCATGAGATTAAGTGAGAAATTGTCTCAGGTGAGGAGAAACATGATGCCCGGTGAAGGTCTACCGTCTGTATCTATTTCAGATGGGGACATTACCAATTGTAATGCTCGTATGCGCTCTACTAGAAAGCTCTTTAAAGCTAGATTTAAAGCAACAAAAGAGTTTGGGGTTAGACTTGATGAGTTTGAGTTCGAAACCCTCTCAACAGGAGTAAGCCTGTGGCTGATAGAAGCCTTTTCTAAGGAAGAAATTAAGGAAGTTGTGTGGCAATGCGAAGGCTCAAAAAGCCCTGGTCCAGATGGATTCAATTTCAACTTTATTAAGAAAAGTTGGAATTATCTTAAAGCAGATTTTGTAGCAGCGTTGGAGGATTTCCATCAAACAGGTTATATTCCTAAGGGATGCAACGCATCATTTATTGCACTTCTACCCAAAGTAAGGGACCCCTGCAAGCTTGATCAGTTAAAACCCATCTTATTAGTGGGAGCCATTTACAAGGTTATATCTAAAGTACTAGCAGCGAGACTAAAGAAAGTGCTACCGTCTATTATAGACGAAAGCCAATCGGCATTTATAAAAGATAGGGGCCTGGTGGACAGTGTGCTTTTGGCGAATGAGGTGGTAGAGGAACTTAGGAGGAAAAGGAAAAGTGGGTTATGTTTAAAGGTTGATTTTAAAAAGGCATATGACTCAATTAGGTGGGATTTTATGTACGACATGCTTGGTAGGTTGGGTTTCCATAACACCTGGATAAAATGGATGAAAGGATGTATGGAATCAGCCATAGTTTCAGTCCTCGTAAATGGGAGCCCTACGGAGGAATTCAGGCCGTCAAGAGGGTTGAAACAGGGAGACCCACTAGCTCCATTCCTGTTTACTTTGGTGGTTGAAGGCCTTGCTGGATTAGTAAGGCAAGCTCTAAAAGCCAATCTCCTGTCTGGGGTCAAGATTGGAAGTAAGGAGGTAGAGGTGAGTTTCCTGCAGTATGCGGATGAGACACTCTTCTTTGTGAAGAGTCCTGGAGGAATGTGGCCATCATGAAGACTATCCTAAGGGGTTTTGAGCTAGCCTCAGGTTTGAAAATTAACTTTCACAAATCAAAATTAGCAGGTATCAACGTACATAATCATAATCTTGTTAGCTACTCAAAGATCCTGAATTGCACTCAGATGGGTCATCCATTCAAATATCTGGGTCTAGAAGTGGGAAGTAACCCAAGGAAAAAAGTGTTTTGGGAACCGGTTTTAAACAAACTGAAAGCTAGATTAAGTGTGTGGAAGGGGAGGTTTTTATCGTTGGCGGGTAGGTGTTGTGTCGTTAAGTCTGTTCTCACTGCAATCCCCCTCTTCTACCTGTCAGTGTTCAAGGCACCGGAGTCAGTCTACAAGAGTATTATAAGCATCCAAAGGAATTTTCTCTGGGGGTGGGGGAAGGAGAAAATACCGATATAATGGGTAAGCTGGGTAGACTTGTGTAAACCCAAAGAAGAGGGAGGACTAGGGTTCAAAGACATCAGAAAGTTTAACTTTGCACTCTTAACCAAATGGAGATTGCGGCTTATTTCCCAAGAGAAAGGCAAGTGGAAGGAAGTGATACATTCAAAGTATGGAGCAGAGCTCGAATGTCTTCACATCCCAATAAAGCATCAATCATGTTGGTGGAGGGACATTGTTAGGGTTTGTAGGGAGGGAGGAGGAGTCGGGTGGTTCCAAGAAGAATTACAGTGGAAATTAGGGAAGTGAGACAAGATTAGATTTTGGGAAGATGTGTGGGTTGGCCAGTCAAATCTTAAAACATCATTCCAAATACTGTTTTCCTTATCAGTCAACCAAGAGCAAAAGGTAGAAGATGTTGGTGTGTAGGAAGGCTCAGATTGGCGATGGAGGCTTCAATGGCGGAGGGACATATTTTAGTGGGAAGTTGAGATGGAAGCAAATCTTATGAAATGCATAGTAAGGGCTCCTTTGAAGAGAGAAACAAATGATATCCAAGTGTGGGGGGAAAAGGCTAACAAAAAGTACACGGTGAATTCAGCATACGAATGCTTAGCTAAGCAAACGAGAGGTACACAACAGGCTGCCTTTGAGCTAGTTTGGAAAGCTAAAGCATTCCCTAATGTGCTGACAACAACCTGGAGAGTTCTTATAGATAGAATTCCAACTAGGGAGGGGCTATGTAGAAGAGGAGTGCCAGCATGTGTGTTGTGTCTGGTCAAGGAGGAATCGTGTCAGCATCTATTTATTGATTTTAAATATGCTCAACTCGTCTGGTCTCTTTGTCTCAAATGGTTGGGGTTCGAGTTAGTACAACACAATGATCCAAAGATTCATTTTGTGAGTTTCCATTGTTCTCATGCCAGTAGCAAGCAAAACCTGGTGTGGAAAGGTATATGGGCAGCTATTGTAAGGTGTATTTGGAACCAGAGAAACTCTATTCTGTTTAACCATGGAGTAGTAGATGCAGATGAAATCCTCCATATGGCCCAACTTAAAGTGTGGTTATGGCTGAAATATAGGTCCAGCATTTTCGATTACTCCTTTGCAGATTGGATTCTTAACCCGGTATTATGTATAAACATCATCAGGTAAATAGGAAGAGAGCGGCATAGGGCAGGTGGGGTTTTATGGACTCTTGCAAACTAGTATAAGGGTAAGAGGGGATCCTGGGTTCAGTGCTTCAAGAGATCACAAAGCTGTAGACACAGTTGGAGTTGTTTGGTTATGCCTAAGTCTGGCAGGTTTAAGAATGTGCAGGCTGTTTTACTAGTTTGCAGTATATATGGAGGTGAAACAGATGCAGGTGTAGGTCCAACAAAAGCTTTGTCAGAGCTGAGGAAGAGTCCAAAGGAGAGGAAGAAATAAATGCTGGATGGTTGCAGGCAGCAAAAACTGATAAGGATGAATTGGGTTGGATGACAGAAAGGAGAAGCTGATGCAGGGCAGGGATCACACACATTCTGGCTATAATTGATATAAAGAATTGATCCTGCTGAATGAAAGCCTAGCTGTAGTACATAGGGTGTGCTAATCATGCTATTTTACAATTAAACTAATTGCATGTATTTAATTATGGTCGGCTTACATTAATCATGTGCTAATCATGCTATTTATTAACAAAACTCATCAAATAGAGATAAATTTATTTTAATGAAAAAATTATTATCAAATTTACAAGTTGACATAACTAGTTGTAATCTATTACAAACAACTATAAAAAGTAATATACATATTACATTGTTTTTACTCTACTGTCTTTACTTAGTTAGCTTCTTTGTAAGGATTACCTATTGGAAAAGATTTTTTCGTTGTAATAGAGTAAAAATATACACTTGAAACTATATTATAATAATATTTAAAATTAAAAAATAAATTAAATATAATTTTATTGTTTTGTAAATAAATGTTTTTTATTATTTTTTTAACATATCTTCACCCTTACTTATTATATATACAAAATGATGATCTATGTTAATTTTTTTTCTTCAGAATAAAATAGTTTTACAATTATATTTTCTCTATTTTTCTTCTACCTAATAAATTTTATTTCCAATTTATTTATTTTCTTTTCTATCTAACAACACGACTAACAACTTATATGGTCACCTTACATTTCCATATATATAATGAAGAAATCATTTGCTTCCATTTTAAAATGTATCCTAAAATTTGTTTCTATTTAATAATTTTTTTTATATTATTAGTAACTCATTACTTTTTTTTTTATTTCTTTTCCATCTATAGCTTATTAGGGTGTTTATTTACCTTCCAATTGTGAATGAAATTAACAAAATACAGAAAAATAAATGAGTTAAAGAAACTAAGGAACAATTCCATAATGTCCTCAAAACATCATATCCATGATTTATTCATGGATGGATGTGTTTATTTTCCTTCAAGCATAGAACTCACAACATACATATAGTGCAAGCCTACCTTTATGGCATTTATTCTAATACATTATATATCATGCATTCGTAATAACTTGTTTGGATTTCCCAACAACATTTTGAATAAATGGTCGTCCCATTTTTTCCATCGATTTCTTTCTCATAGAACGAAGCTTTTTCTCTCTGTACAGAACTTCAGCCAGCCTTCATAAAAAGAAAAACAACAATCTTATTAGGGTTTTCATTTATCAGAATTGAACATCATCATACAAAAAATTACTTACAACAACTTATGCATAATACAAACACAGTGTTCAAACCTTTCAAGAGCCTTAGCATTTGTACCCCATTCTACATCTTCCTCAGGGACAAAAGTAGCCACATTCATCTTCAAAACTGGTTCTTCCAGCAGCTTCTGCCCAACCTTTACAAGATTTTCCATGTTCACAGCAGTGGCATTGTCAAGGGCATCCATGGATGGATCCAAGTTATAATCCTGCGCATTAACATTCCTCATGCACTTCAATACCACAATGATATTTTTTTTCCATTTTCAATTATTAAACTTAATTGTTATGTTTTTACATAAATGGTTTTGATGTATTTATAAAACCCAACTTTGATTTCGTTAACCTTTTTCACTCATGCATAACTGGTTCAAACCAAGTCAAAGATTAGATCCAATGATCAACATGGGCATATATATATTCTAATAGTTCCATTTCAAATCAAATCACAGAGAAAGTTTCTTCCAAGCAAACACTGAACCACCTATTTTCTTCTGTCAAAACCAGTTTCAAAAACCGAGAAAAACCACGTTTGATCAAATGATCTTCAAGTACCAAAAACACACTTTTGCACCGTAATTAATGATCACTGTTTTACAAATCCAAAGATGAAGAAGACCTGAATTCGAAGGTAGTAGTCTGAAGATTGGAGGCCAGGGAAGACAGTGGAAATGTAAAACTCAGTCATATCTTTGGAAGCATAATCATAAGCACCAGTTGCAAGCCCTGAAGTTGCCCAAACAGCTGCTGAGAACTGTTCTGCAACTTCAGCATCATACCCAACAGTTTTTACAGTTCCACATCCTATAGACAGCAACAGGATTTTGGTATTTTCATTTGAATTCTTTGGAGTCATTTCAGGATTCTTCTCCTTCTGTTGCTTTATCACTTCTGTCACAGCAGCCATAGCCTGCAAACAAATTTGCTTTATCACTTCCAAAGTTTGCATATTTGGGACCACACCACACATTAATTGATAGTGTGTTTAGTTTTATCTTTAAAACAATCCTTTTTCATCATGTGTTTGGAATGGAGATAGTTTACCGGATTAGTGGCTGCAACTCCACCATCAATCAAATTGAACTCAGTGCCATCATTTTGGAAATAATATGGTGGTAGATAGGTTGGTGCAGCTGAGGTTCCAATGCATACATCTGACAGTTTCGCATCAAAGCTAGGAACTTCCTTAAGCTGCATCACCGATTACCAAAATTGTATGAAAAATGCAGATAAAATAAGAATTATAGTATAAAAATGGATGAAAGACACTTGAATACATGAATATTATTAACTTTATACATTTTTATTACAATTAATTTTAAAGTTTGATGTTCTGAAGAAAGAAATATTTCAAATTCTAATTTTTATAGTAAATTATTCTGTGAATGCTCATATTTTTAACTATCGACTTAATAAATTAATATTTGGAACATTTGAACAATGAAAAACAATATCATCTTTAAAAATATATGATATCAGATGACATTAATGTGAAAACATGAACATGAAAATCAGCTAAATTTTTAATAGATAATTTTGTGTTTAAGATATATCACATGTATTCAAATGTTAAGCTAACTATATATTGTTTAATTTATATGTAAAGTATTTCTGCAGATTGTTATAAGAGATCTTGTACTTCAGCAATGCATGGAAAATTGTCACAATGGGAGATTGGTGAGGTCTTTTGACAGGCAATTACAATTAAGATCTACATATGAAATACACATCTTTTTGCAGATTTATGTGTATCTCTTTAACAAAGTTCTTTGCCGTGTATTAGGGACTATGGTTAGAGAAATCAATGATTATGTGTATGATTGGAATGGGTTTCTTCTTTTTTGGAAAGGGTGTGTTGTCCAACTTTTGTTTGTGTTGGACTTAAATAACATACATACTTTTTGTTTTGGTATACAAGTTAAAACATCCCTGATATAATGGTATATTTTATATTAACTACACTTTCAAATGATCAAACATCATCAGTTTTTGAAGTGAAAATAAAATAGCAGTACCATATTCTACTAACCTGAAAGTTTGAGAATATAACAGGGTGAAGCTTCTTAACGTCAAAGGTTGGAATCACAACATTTGTGAGTGTTTGGCTGACTCTTGTATTTCGCAATAAGTCACGTGCTATGTAATGCAAGAACTTGCCATCATACTTAGGACCTGGGAATGCATTATTCCAACCCCTGCGTGTTTTCCATCAAAACTGATCAAATGTTTCTAATGAGTTTTACCCTAACCATGCTTCTAATTAACATTTAATCATATCATAACCTGATTAAGTCTCAGATAAATTACATGTGTGTGCATGAGTCTTGGCTAAAAAATTGACAGTGCACGAGACATTCACCATACATCAGAAACACCTAAGTAACCTGAAACATGTTTCTCTATTTCTGTCACAGCATCATTATTAAGTGGCATTGTATATAGTTACTTCTTTTTAGTTTTTACTTTTTCTTATGCATGCATTTCAGAATCAGAAGGAAAGATCTGCTGTTTTGTGAAGTGTTGATATTGAATAAATTATTCTGCATGGTAATTTTATGTAACTATATTCAGAATTATACCTAGTTTCATTGAATATAGAAGGGCCATATGTTTTATAGAAATCTATGAGTTCAGTGGCAGTGGAGAGAGGACGAGTGGGGTCATCTGGGTGAGGAGTAGTTAGCATAGCAGTCATGAGTCCTCCTGTGCTAGTCCCTGCTATCACATCAAAATACTTTGCCAGTGTTGCACTTTTATCCCATGCCTGCAACGCAACCAAACTAAATTGTTAAAAACTTTTTATGTGTACTACTTTCTTCTAGGGTTAAGGTACATCTTACTCAGAAAAAAGTCTGAAAAGCATGAAAACTCAGATCATCATATAGTGAAAGTAACCAGTTGAATTTTCACATTAATTGGTAAACACACAAGTATTCAAAGTGAAAATAAACTCATCAACAACAACCAATTATTAAATAAAAATTAATGTTAGAAACCAAAATAATTAGTTATTATTTAATTAAACTAAAGACTATTTTATAAATTAAAAAAAATATTAATAAAAAATTATAAAATAGTTTTTAAATTGATATCTAACTCTTAGTTATCAAGATTTTAACTACTTACTATTTTATATTTTAAATTAGTCTCTATTAATCTTTTAGATACTAATTTAGAATATAAAATATTAGTAATTAAAACATAGATAGTTAATTTGGATATCAATTTAGAAATTATTTTATAAATTTTTATTAATAATAAAAATCACTTTAGATACCAATAATTTTTATTCTCTAAATTAGCATCTAATTTAGTTAATATAATGACTAATTTTTTTTTTCTAAATTTAATTGTTATTTAATAATTTGTTCGTAGTGTATTTGCATTGGTGGATTCTTTTGGAGCAAATATAGCAGTTCTATTAGTGGAAGATGACTATCTGTTGGACTGCTCCCATATAGTTGTGACAAAGTGCTTGTGCTGGTGTTTTGTGTAGAGGCATATAAGTCTCAATATGCAGTGGTTGTAATTAGGAGTTCAGGAGATTGAGTTTGTATTCTTGTTGATGTATGTAGTTTTTTGGGATTTATGCAGATATTATAATTATTATTTTTAACAGAATTTGAGTATCTCTAATATGTTTTCCATTAATTCATTTTTTTTTTTACTGTAAAAACGAAATATGTAAACAAGTTTATGGGTGGCTAGAGTCCCATCAATATTGTGTATGAAACCTAAAAATCAAATTTCTATAGCACATCTATGTTATTTGGAAAGAAAATTATATGAACTGTTATTTGTTTGGCTGTTTTATGGTCCTATATATGACTACATAAAAGTGGCATTGTTTTCAAAAATGAAGTCTCAAATGTTGGAAGTGTTTTTTCATCAGCATAGAATAAATTAAATAAAAGAAGTATTTTAGAGATATTTCAATTCTTTTATATATATATATATATATATATATATATATATATATATATATATATATATATATATATATATATATATATATATATATATTTTTTTTTTGTT
>Ga0123342_1008865_pt1 | contig 12392 bp, 5 predicted proteins | sample Turbeawhitnodule_FD_89960 | JGI IMG/M metagenome (GOLD analysis project Ga0123342, IMG submission 89960) | Root nodule microbial communities of legume samples collected from Mexico - Turtle bean Mexico white nodule | ecosystem: Host-associated > Plants > Roots > Nodule | place: Mexico: Nepantla... | reverse complement strand
TTTTTAAAATAGTAAAAATATAGAACTAAATTCTAAAGTGTCCATTTAGTTAATTGTTTAACACATAAGCAAATATGTAACACAAAAATAGAAAAGAAATAAATAGTTTAAATGTATTATTTTGGTCAAAAATTCTATATAGGGAGCTCAAAGAGATTTTTGAGTCTATTTAAACAAATATTTTCATGTCTACTAAACATATATACATTAATAGAGAAACATTAAGAGTAAAGTTGATTGTTAGAAATGACTAAGTTTTTCTTTTCACAAGTAGTTGTCTTTCTTCTTATCATTTCAGGTTTGATAATTTTCCAATTTCAAGTTAAATTTTTCATTGATCAATAATTTGTTGTAATTGTATTTTGTATTATTTTCAGTTATTTCAAGAATAAGCGTAGCAGATGCCCAAAGATGTCAGAAAGTGTTAGACCCCAAAAGCTGCAACCTCCAACAATGTCAATCAAATTGCTTCAAAATGTTTCAAAATTTTCGACCGTCTGGACAATGCATTCGCAACAATAGTAATAATACTTTTGGATGTGTGTGCATCTTTGATTGTCATGCAAAACCGAATTTGGTGTAAACTTAGTCACTCATGACATGTACCGAGTTCAAGAGGGTGAAAGAGATATAAGGTTATTAAAAGTTAACCAATAAACAATAATTTTGTGATTGAAAATTTCACATTTATCCATTCTTTGTTAAATGTATTTGTCTTTTCATTTTTCCTTTTGAAAAACATATAAATTAATTTGATTATTCTTTTTCTAAAAATAAAAAAGATTAATCATTTTTACGGTCTTTGCATCAAAATAAATGTTCTTTTGTTCAAAAATTACAATTTTGAATAATTTTTTTTATGAGAATGAGTAAGGCGTATTCTATAGATATAAATACAACTTTCATTTTGAAATCGTATCTATAAAATACAAATTTCACTCTAAAGTCGTGTCATTCAGATATAAATTATCCATTTTCATTTAAAAAAACATTTTCACCAAAAATTGTAATTTCTAAAAGAGACACACTACTATACTGCTAAAAGAAAACTCTTCTAGTGCAATAGTCCCTTCTACTAGTTGTTACTATTTTCTATTTTCACATTAAAAATGAGATTCTTTACTACTTGGTGAGATTTAATATTTTTATTAAATAGTCACTTGAATCAATATAAAAAATCAAATACGATTCGATTTAAATGTAATCTAAAATTAAAAAACATCGAACCAATTTTTTAATGTTTGATTTGGATAAACTTTTTGTCAATATAAAATTGTCAATTTTTTTTTTAAAAAGTCGTTAAATACTTTATGATGACCATTTGTAATATAGCATATTTTTAATCATTTAAGTTTACACTTTTAACTTTTTAATACTTATAAATAAATTATATAATCATATAGTTTAAAAATTGCAACGCAAATTTTCTATTATATTGAAAATGAAATACAATCAAATCATTTAAAAGAAAGACATATTCATATTCATATAATTTATATATATGAATATGTTTTGTTTCTTGTTAATTAATTCTAAATATATAATATTATTTTTAAATACAATAATATATATATATATATATATATATATATTTTTATTTTATTTTGTTGTTAATTAATTCTAAATATTATATTTAAATATGTAACAAATAATTTTTTTCCAGTTTTGGTTTTGTAATGAACAAGCATGAGAAAAAATCCATACTATTATCCCAAACAAGCATTTAATGCGTTTCTTAAATATGTATTTGCTACATGCCAAAAACAATTTCATAATACTCAAAATAAAATAAAATAAAATAAATGTCTTTGTATCAAGCTTATTAATTTACTTTTTTCAATTAAATATTTTATTACTATTATACTTTTAATAAACTAATATATTGTTTAATTTCTTCAAAACTTAATGAATATAAAAATATCAATTAATTTTTTTTAATACTACTAAAAAAATTATTAAATAAAAATGAACTTTAGAAAAAAAATAGTAATTCAATACCTTAGATACTATTTTATATATAAAAACTAATTCCTATATTCAATACGTTAGATACTATTTTATATATAAAAACTAATTACTATATTCAATACGTTAGATACTATTTTATATATAAAAACAAGTAGTTTTTGTTATTAATAAAATTTATAAATCAATTTTTAATTTGGTATTTAATTAACTACAGAGGTTTTAGTTACCATTACAAGTAAATCATGAAATAAAAACTAATTTTTGAAACAAAAAATAATTAGTTGCTATAGTGACTAAATTAGATACTATTTTATAAACTAAAAAAAAAATTGGTTTCTAAATTAGTTTATATTATTGTTAGATAGTTTTTAAATTGATATCTAATTAGCTACCAAAGTTTTAACTACCAATTATTTAGATTCTAAATTTGGTAGCAAAAATCTTGGTTGATAATTAAATACCTATTTAATAAGTAGTTTATGAATTTTATTAATAATAGAAACTATCTTAGATACCAATAATTGTTTTTAGTATTTAAAATAATATTTAATTTAGTCAATATAGTAATTAATTAATTTTTGTTTCTAAAATTGGTTTTTATTTAATGATTTTTTTTAATGTAATTTTATTTTAGTTTAATCATATTTTTTAACCTATGTTTTAACCATTTTCAAAATTTATGGTGTTGGATTTAAATGTTTTAAATATATTTATATTTGAATTTATATTTTGGAGAAAAAAATTGTTAATAATAATAAAAAAATACTTTCATGTGATGGTAAATGATTGTTGTTACTTGAGGTGTCAACCTAGACTAACATGAAAGTTTTTTATAAAAAAAAATGAAAAAAATATGTTGATATCAATGAACACTACAATAATGTTGAAATTTAGTGATAAATCAATAAGGATGGAAAAACACTATCCTCTCCAACCAGTGGAAGAAGATGATGATTATTAAAACTTCTTGAGCTTCAAAAGAAGCTCAAATTTTCTTGTCAAGAAAAGTTCCTTGTAGAAATTACTTCATTTAAGACTTTATGAACAAGAAGATAAACATTTAACTAAATCAATTCTCATTAATTAAAAAGGTGAGTTACAAGGGGGTAAGCGATCTTATATATAGATGCATAAGTCCCTTGCAGTTCATGATATGTGGAATGTGAAACTTAAATTTAAGTCAAAATGTAGTTGTAAATGTGTACAATTTCAGAGTCCTACCTAGCCAAACAACGACCTTTGCATTTTCCACTAAAATTAGCCTATTCTAGGTGATGTTGTAATCTACAAAGTAATTTAGTTTTAAAGGAAATTGACAGTGAAAGTTAAAACAAAACTACATCATCATTCGTTGAAAATAAAACATTTGATCTTGGATTCATCATATTATCAAGACAAAGATAAATCGCACAGACTCAATACAAGAAAAGACTACCTAAACATATTAAGCCACACCAAATCTTCATCAAGATTTCATCAAACACTTTGGATCCTTGAGATGTCGAACAACTATGAGTTGGTAAACTTATCTTGTAGTTGTTGAAAAACAATGTAAGTTATTGTTGTTTATGAATGCATGTTTTATTGGAGATTCAAGTTTTGTGGATTTGGTAGTATGCTTAATGCTTAATGGTGAAGAATGATCATTGATGCCCTTGCATCATAAATCAATTTAGAAGGCAAGTTCATGTATTTGAACCCTAAAAAACCAACCATATATCTCAATGGTCACAGAGCGAGAAAATGAGAATATGGTGAACTGTTTCATCTTAATGCAAAAATAAGCTATGACAAATCAATAAATTAATTGGGATAGTTTAAGATTCCAGATACCCCTGTGTAAGGAATCAACTTGGTTTGGCTATAAGAAACAAAGAACTTGAACACATATGATGTTTATAAATAACAATAATAAGAAAAATTCACAAAGTTCTTTATATCTCCACACTTGTGTTATACTAATTATCCTTTACTTCATTCTTTTGTCAAAGTTTCATCTCTCACTAAATATTATAATAGGATTAGTATAGTTAGTTATTTATAAAATATATGCAACTAATTTCTATCTTTGCACCACTTCATCTTGAAAGTTATCTTTACTATGATAAATATTATTGTTTTATGGATATAACACCCCTCAGTTATACTACAATTAACTCGGTCTACTTGTTGAAATAAGAATTTTAAATCCATCCCACCACCAGAAAGTTGAAAGTTTTACAAATTTTCTTTATAATAAGAAAGAGAAGGTGTTTTTCATTATAATATAACTAATTTTTATAAAGTTATTAAACATCTTATTTATGAAATATGATGTATTTATTATGTTTAATAAATGTAATTATGATCAATGATTACGTAACTACTACTATGAAGTTATGTATTAAAATATATAAATAACATAATAAATGAAATATAATATATTTATTAAATTTAATAAATATATAATTATGATTGATAAATACATAACGTTTGATGTAACTTTATACATAAAGTATACAACTAAATAAAAATTAATTACTACTTCATCAATACATTTCATCACATATTATAAGGAAAACACAAAAAAAAAACCATTAAATAAAAACTATTGGTATATAAAATAATTTTTATTATTACTAAAAAATTTATAAAGTAGTTTTTAAAGTGATATCTAACTATTCCTTATAAGGTTTTAGCTATTATCTATTTTATATTCAAATTTAGTCTCCATTAGTCTTATAGAAATTAATTTAAAATCTAAAATATTAGTAGCTAAAATCTTGGTAACTAATTCAAATACCAACTTAGAAACTATTTTATAATTTTTTATTAATAATAGAAATCACTTTAAGTACCAATAATGTTTTAGTTTATAAAATTATATCAAATTTAATCAAAATAGTGATTAATTATTTTTTATCTATAAATTTGATTGTTATTTAATGATTTTTCTTGTAGTGAAATTTTGAGCAAAATAATACCATTGGACTGTTTATTTCCTCTCGGACAAATATTTACACAAATAACATATTATATCAAATAATTAGCCAAATAGCACGGTTTATTGCAATAATTCAAAATTTGATTTCAGTTTTCACTATTTTTTTAAAAAAAACTATTTTTTATGTGAAATTGTCAAACCAAAATTTCCAAAACAAATTAATTCAACATTCATAAATGTCATCTTGTTAAAAAGAAATCTTATTTACATATTTTTCTGAATAATTATTGTTTAAAATATATATTTTTAAATACTTACTTATTGAAATAATTATTTTCTAAATCATTATATTTTATATAATTTTTCTAAATAAAATTTAAGAATGAAATCGTATATTTTTTTTAAAAAAATAATTATTTTTTTAAAAACTCAAAACTTATCAATTATAATCTGCCCTTCATTAAATAAAATCAAGTTTAGACTAGAACCCAATACTAGTGCGGTATTTTTTGTAAAAAAAATTATAGTTCAGAATTCGATTACATTTTGAACTTGATTTTATTTTTTGTTTTATTTTATTTTATTTAAAAATGAAGGAAACAGAATTTATGAATTTTAGTTTTTATAAAATAATTATTTTTAAAAAATTGGTTTGAAAAATAATTTCTTAAAAATTATTTAGAAATTTAGTTATATAAAATATAATAATTTAGAAACTAATTATTTGAAAGAAATAATTATTCACTAAAATATATGTTTTAAACAATAATTATTTAGAAAAAAATGTAAATAAAAAAAATTTGTGCACAAGGTTAACATTTATAAATTTTTAAATAATTAACTTTTGAAATTTTGTTTTGAAAATTTAAGAGCAAAAGGAAAGAAAAGTTTTAAAAATAGTAAAAATATAGAACTAATTCTAAAGTGTCTGTTAGTTTAGTTAATTGTTTGACACATATGTGCTATTTAAGCAAATATGTAACACAAAAATAGAAAATAAATAAATAGTTTAAATAAATTATTTTGGTCAAACATTCTATATAGGGAGCTCAAATAGATTTTTGAGTCTATATAAACAAATATTTTCATGTCTACTAAACATATATACACCACATAGAGAAACATTAAGAGCAAAGTTGATTGTTAGAAATGACTAAGTTTTTCTTTTCACAAGTAGTTGTCTTTTTCCTTATCATTTCAGGTTTGATAATTTTTCAATTTTAAGTTGAATTTTTCATTGATCAATAATTTGTTGTAATTGTATTTTGCATTATTTTTCAGTTATTTCAAGAATAAGCGTAGCAGATGCCCAAAGATGTCAGAAAGTGTTAGATCCCACAGGCTGCACTCTCCAACAATGCCAATCAGATTGCTTCAAAATGTTTCAAAATTTTCGTGGGGTTGGAAAATGCATTCGCAACAATAATGATAATACTTATGAATGTATGTGCATCTATGATTGTCATGCAAAACCGAATTTTGTGTAAACTTAGCCACTCATAACATGTACCCAGTTTAAGGTTATTAAAAGTTAACCAATAAACAATAATTTTGTGACTGAAAATTTCACCTTTGCTCCTTCTTTATTAATTGTATTTGTCTTTTCATTTTTCTCTTTTGAAAAACATATACTTCATTAATTTGATTGTTCTTTTTTCTAGAAATAAAAAGATTATCTCATTTTTTTAATGTCTTTGTATCAAAGTAAGTGTTCTTTTGTTCAGAAATTACGATTTTGGATAAAAAAAAATCATGAAAATGAGTAAACTGTATGTATACAACTTCAGAGTGATACAACTTTCATTTGAAGTTGTACCCTCTGAAATCATATTTAATTTATTATGTTAAAAAAATTTATCTTATAATAATTATAATTCTTTAGTGAAATTTAACTCCATATTGTATTCATATATCATACTTTATTAGAATGATTTGTTGTATAGAATTATAAAATCGATAATTTATGATTATTGTATATTTTTATTTTTTTAATTTTTATCTTTATCATAATTGAATTTATTAAAATGAATTAATTCATGTGTTAGCACAATTAAAAGTGTCTAATTTTATAATAATTTTTTTAAAAATCACATTGAAATATAAAACTATTAATAAAAAAAATCTGAATCAAATATAAAAATTGATTATTCAAAATTTGAAGTAAATATAAAATTTATCAAATTAAATAATATTAAATTAATCATATTAATATATTTTTCTTATACATGAATTTTCAACAATAACACTAATTGGATGTTCATGTCCACATATTTAAAAAAGGAGTTGAAATAATACACATAAATTATTTATACTTTGGAGACCGTGTATATTTGATTTTTTACTTTGATGTAATGTGTATTTATATTTATTTAAAAAATTATAAATTTATATTATAAATTTTTAATTTTGTTAGTATCAAATTTTTATTTAATGTATAATATTTAAAAAAAAAGAATCATATCAAAGAAAATTTCTTATCAATTGATAATACAACTTTTCTTACACATTAAATTCTAACAAGCGGATAGAGTAATTGAAAAAATTAACTTCCTAAGGTATAAAAAAAGCAGTTATATATGTAAGATATAGTGATAAAATAACTCAATAAATTGGATGATATAAAATAGATAATTTACTGATATTTTTGTCATGAAAAGTAAAAAAAAGGAAGAAGAAACACCCGTTCTTGAAAAAACTGGCCTCATAACCAAAATGGGGCATACCTCCACAATATCATGCAAAGACCATATTATTCCTATTAATTTTTAAAAACTCCAAAATACACTTAAACTGTACTTATTTTTTTACATTCTGGATTATGACATCTGAAAAATTTTCGGATTTACACTTTCGGTAAATTTTCAGATCCACCAATCCGTAATTCAAAATATACATTTCCCATTTAGAAATCTATCATTCAAAAAAAGCATTCTGGATTCATCAATCAGTAACAAAAATATGCATTATGGATTCAAAAATCCATAATTCAAAAAAAACATTATGGATTCACCAATCCGTAACAGAATTAGGCTTTCGGATTCAGCAATCCGAAAATCAACAATTTATGCAAAATTTGCTTCCGAAACACCCCATCATCTGGAAAATACAACTTATTCAATTCTGGATTCATGAATCCGTAATACATTATCGGATCTCGATATCTGATAACCCTGAAATCTCCATAACCACCATGCTCCTAAAAAAACTTAACTCTTACCTCTACAACGCAAACAACACTTCGACAACATAGCGTACTCCTCCACCTTGCCTCAAACAACTACAAAAACCCTCCACCAGTGATTGATATTCACTGATGAAGATGAACAGTGATAAAGGAAGTCCAGCATGGTGCCCCTTTTCAAATTATAGGTCAAGGTTAATTTTGGAATATTTAAAATTGTGGGGTGCAGGAGGAAAAACGTGGAGGTGCAGAAAGAAAAAGCCCCAAAATGGTTATGAATTAAGAATACACACAAAAGTATATAATAAGTATATAATGTAAGATTAATCTCATGGTCAGGCTCAGACTCAAGCCATGATAAATGAATATGGGCTAATTCTCCTTGCACCAGATTGTGATTTGCACCCATCATTTTTTTAAAACCCCAAATTGCCCTTGTTACCATTTTTGGATTTTCGTATTCGGAATGAGAAAAAAAACTTATGGATCTTAACGTTCGAAAGGTATTCCTATGCTATGGATGGTCATATCTAAAAGACACATATCAATTATGGATTTGCATATCCAGAACTGCCTTATTTGTGTTGCAGATATGGATATCCAAAAAGATTAAAGATAAAATAGACATTTTTTTTTATACCAGTATTGATCTGTAGGGAGAATTAGCCATGAACATGCACATTTTAGACCCAGTCATTTCTGTGGTTTGGTTATAAGTATCTAATTTAAGTAATATTTCATATTAAAATATAGGTACTTATGAGAATTTATTGCTAATTTACATATAAAATAATCCCTAATTTATAAATTTATACCTTTTTACATTTTTTATGATCTTTATTTAAATAAGAGCATTTTATTCCCAAATTTGGTGTTAATTGTAGGTTTTTATAGAAGATTGAAGATTTGGATTAAAGAGTAATGATTTGAGCTAAAAAGAGAAAGTTGGAAGGTCTCAGAATGGAGAAAAATGTTGAAAAAACTAATGTTGCAACAAGAATATATCGCTCAAGCAAGAATGCTCTAAGATAGTTTTCGGAAATCGACGCCATTCTCGCTTAAGCGAGCGTCAGATAGATTGGACCTTTTTTTATGTTTTATCACTTAGCCCATCAGCGCGACACAGGAAGCGACCTAACCCTAGAAAATTAGGTTAAATAAGGGGCTAGAGGCTCAACCTTAGTGTGTCAGATTGTGAGGAAAACACCATTGAGTGAATTGTAACCAATTGGGAGAATGGAAGGTGCTAGAAGTATGCGTGGCTAATTCTACCATTTGAAATTGGGAGTAATCTGCTCAAACTCTTATGTATTGAGGTGATATCTTATATATTATAATATTCAGTTCTTGATTGATTATTGGTATTATTGTTTTACTTCTAAATTGTTGTGACAAATTGAGAATCTTAGATTTGACCGAGAGGTATTTTTAGGGTTTTGACCTAAACAACAATACTTAACATATTTGAGTGTTAGAGATAGACTTGAAATGTTAATTTAGGAAACATTCTTAAGGATTTTATATGCGAGAGATCGATATAAATGAATTTTCTATGGACATCAATTTCAATCGAATAACTTAATATTAGTACGCTAATCAAAATACATGAGTGAAAGCAATGAAACTCAATCCCTATTTTTCCAATTGAAGCAACTAAATCTTTGTCTGTTTTCTTATTGATCATAGCCAAATCATTCAATTTCTACACACTTTTTTTACTATTTTGTATTTATATTTAGTGAATTTTGTACTTGATAATTCAATTGTTCCTTGTGGGATCGATAGGGACAATTATTACTTCTGACAACGCAATGCACTTGTCGTAGAAAGTCACAAACATCTGCCGCATTTCCTTTGTCGTCTTGCAAATTTAAATTCCATACAACTCATCTAAGATTAGAGAAAATGTTATGATGTTTTTGTGCTTCAGATCATATTGTGCCTTCCTAGCCTCATCAACAATCCAAAGAGAAAAGGTTTTTTCTTCCTGTACATTGTTAGTCACCAACATAGGCACAAAGGGGACATTTCCAAGAGTATCTCATATCCCTGTATCAACAGATTCCAAAATTATTTGCATTCTATCTTTCCAAAACAAGGCTAGTATTCCCCACAAAGAAATGGAGGTTTGTTAATTGTGGTGCCTTCAAAAAAAGATTTGATCTAAAAGAGCCTTTCAAGAAAATAGGATCTTCGTTTTGATCAACTTTAAAAAACCAACTCTAAGGCCAATTTCTATAAAAAGAAAATGGCTAAATAAAACTAAGAGGGTCAATTGGTTTTACAAAAATTGTTTGAAAATATAGTTCCACTTAAAAACAAAATTCACTTATAAGTGGAAAGAAGTGTGATACAAGAAATAGTTGTAGCAATGAAATGGAACAAGATAAGCATGAAACAACACAAAATAATTTATACAAGTTCAGATCCTCAATATCCTACTCTAATCTCAACAATTTAACCTTACAATTGTTGATTCCACTAAAATCAAAAAGTGTTACAAATCAACTTTTAAGCAACTTAAGAAGATATACGAACAATCCTTGACATTAAGAGGAAATGAGCATTATCAACTCTCAAAGTCAAAGCTTGAAAAAATATGACTTATCAATTCTTAATTAATCACCATGCACTACAATAAAATCAGGAAATAGAAACCAATTTTTAGACCAAGATAATTAGTTACAATAGTAACTAAATTAGAGACCATTTTAAAAACTAAAAAAAAAATTGGTTTCTAAATTACTTTCTATTATTGTTAAATAGTTTCTAAATTGGTATCTAATTAGCAACCAAGATTTTAACTTCCAATTATTTAGTTTCTAAATTTGGTAGCAAAAACCTTGGTTGCTAATTAGATACCAATTTAGAAACTATTTAACAATAATATAAATTAATTTGGAAACCATTTTTTTTAGTTTATAAAATGGTCTCTAATTTAATTACTATTGCAACTAATTATTTTGGTATCTAAAAATTCGTTTCTATTTTATTTTCTTGTAGCAGTGATGATCAATAGGGAAGAAACCTAGTTACAACAAACAAAAAGAAAATAAAAAAAAAGCTTTTCACATATCAACACAACATAGATTCAAGTGCTCTTATGGATTTAGAAAATTATTGATTAAACATGTTATATATCGACCCATTTAATCAATTATTTTTAATGATTTTATGAAAACTGTTTCAGTTTTAACCGATTAAAACACGTGATAATCGATAAAATTAGTTCTTCATTAATTATAAAACACTTTTAATTGATTTTTTTTATAAAATCATTTTAAAATAGTTTTTAATCTTTTAAAAACATTTATACTCTTTTAAACTTTTGTTATACGCTTGATCATACATATGAAATACTTTTACGTGAGAGACTCTAAAATCAAACACTTTAAATAGGTTACGCTTGTCTTCAAATTATTTTAAACAATTTTTATCAAATTGTAACATTTGCTCATCGAGAATTACTTTAGATTTTAATTAGGTGGAACATATATTGCATGGAATTAATTTTTACTGCATCAATTTATGTTCTTATTGTAATTTTATGTTTTCTTTCTTTCTTTTTTCCTTTTTAATATTGGTTTACAATTTTTAAGTAGTCACAATCATATCATGTTATGTACCATTAATATTAGATCTATACATTTAGAATCATCACATGTTAGAATAAAAAGTCAACACTATTAATCAATTAGTGTCAGTTTTTATTCTTTTTTCATGGACTTTGCCAACAATAATAGGTTGTTTTCTTGCAATACATTTTGTATATACTATTTTTTTTAATATATATGTTCTTTCTTATTAGATAACATTACTATATTCAATTATGTTTGCAAGTTTTCGTAGTAGTTAAAACTAACAAAATCAAAGCCATTTTTTTTATAAAAATTGAATTTTATATTTTACACGCTAATTAGAGTATTGACCATACAGTATTTTACTTTTCTCGTACCCTCAAGCTAAAAACATAATATTACTATTAGTTTGAGAAAATCAACCCAAATATGATTTTGATTCTAAGTCCAACAAATAAAATACATTTACGGGTTACAATTAACACAGATTTATCTCCTAAAAATAAAGACACTTTAAACCAAATTTTAGCATTATTTTTCCATAAAGACTCCTACTTCAATACAATAGTTCTGTACTACCAGATGGCCGTAAGGCTGACTAGACCGGATAGACGACAAGACCGACTAGACGACAACAGGCGAAGCTAAACGCGTAATTAAGCATAAACAACCCAACTTAAATGGTAAGCACGGTTAAGACTCAATTGGGCCTTCGTTTGGACCCTAAAGCAGGCCCACAGCG
>Ga0123342_1008864_pt1 | contig 12393 bp, 8 predicted proteins | sample Turbeawhitnodule_FD_89960 | JGI IMG/M metagenome (GOLD analysis project Ga0123342, IMG submission 89960) | Root nodule microbial communities of legume samples collected from Mexico - Turtle bean Mexico white nodule | ecosystem: Host-associated > Plants > Roots > Nodule | place: Mexico: Nepantla... | reverse complement strand
TGCGGCTATATAGCCGCATTTATATTTCTTGATTTACAAGTGCGTGTTGATCAAATGCGGTTATAAAACCGCATTTATAAATTCAAAACAACCGCATTTGTTTTATGTTTCTGCACTAGTGACATCACACACCAAAGTAGTGACCTTGAACCCCTCAAGAAACACACTTCCTTTGGCAAACCACACCAAGAATGTTGATCTTGAACACCTCAAGAACACACAACACTCCTTGGCAACACAACTACAGAAATACAGTAATCATGGTAGAAGGGAATAGAATACACATGGGTATTACAAAGCTTAAAGTTCAGAATTACAACCCAATCCTATTCCACACACTTAAGAATGATCCAAAGCTCTTTCAAATCTTGGAAAAACTATTTTGATAAACTCTTTCTCTTACATCAAGATTAGGAGCGTAAAACCACCTTTATATAGACTAACCAAGTGGTCAAAAGCATTTAATAAAGGAGCCAAGTTAGTTAGGATCATTTAAAACATATTAAAACCGCTTAACAAAATTCTGTTAAGGTTTTCAGGAAAACAATTGATTGTTTTGTCGAAACAATCGATTGATTTGGTTTAACAGCAAAGTCAACCAAGTCAAACAACTTTCAACCTTTTTCAAAAACTACTAAGGTAAAACAACCTGTTGTTTCAAACAATTTGTTGAAATTTTGATAGCTTTTTAGAAAACACATCTTTTCAAAAGGTTAAAGATTCAAATGAACTTGGATCATCTTAAGGAGTTAATTAACAAGTTTCAAACAACTAGACAACACACACACATCCAACAGCAAGTTCTTGAAGCTTTCCTCTTGGATTTGGAGACATCAAAACATCTTGTTCAACATTAGTGAGATACATAAGCCTTCCAATCAATCTTCTGTAGGCTTGAATATCGGTGAAAGGAACACTTCTAGTAGAAGAAAATTTTTCATGATTATCAATAGGAGTGAGTGCAGGTTTGCAGGCTAAAAGACCTACATCTGTTAACAATTCCAATGCATATTTCCTTTGATTCACCATTATTCCTTTTTTACTTCTTGCAACTTCTAAACCAAGAAAATATCTTAAATCCCCAAGATCCTTAATCTTAAATGTCTGATTCAAGGTTTGTTTAATTCGAGCAATCTCTTCTTTATCATTTCCTGCCAATATTATATCATCAACATACACCAATAATGCTGTAAAAGATTCTTCAGAAGAATTAATGAACAAATAATGATCATTCATAGATTGAGTATATCCCATAGAAAGCAAAAAGGATGACAGTTTGGCAAACCACTCTCTGTTGGCTTGCTTAAGGCCATATAAAGCCTTTTTTAGTTTACAAACTTTTCCTGGTGGAATAGAAGTCAATCCAAGAGGAGCAACCATGTATATATCTTCTTTCAAATCTCCATGTAAAAAGGCATTGTTTATGTCTAATTGTTTCAATTCCCAATTATAGATAGAAGTTAGAGAAAGAAGTGACCTTATGGTAGTCATCTTTTCTACTAGAGAGAAAGTATCAAGGTAGTTAATGCCTTTTGTTTGTGTGTATCCCTTTGCCACTAACCTTGCTTTATACCTTTCAATTGTCCCATCAGCCTTATATTTTATTTTGAAAAGCCATTTGTAACCTATGGCATCTTTGTCCTTAGGCAGAAGAGCAGTCTCCCAAGTTTGATTTGACTCTAAAGCAGATATCTCACATGCATAGCTTTTCTCCAACAGTCATGTTTCATAACTTCAGAATAAGTATTTGGCTTAACATGTGAAGAAAGAGACATAACAAAAGATTTGTAAGAAGGTGATAAATTGTTATAAGACAAAACAAAATTTAAAGGATATTTAACTCTTGAAGATGCATTGGAAACATTAAGATTACAATGATAATCCTTTAAATACTCAGGTGGTTTTTTTATTCTTTGACTCATTCAGACAAATTGATATGATTCAAAATTTTGTTCTATGTCATGATCTTAATTGGGGTTTTGGTCTATATGTGAACAAACTTCTTTTGGAACCTCAATATGTGACTCACAGTTATTATCTATTTTCAGCATTATCACAAGGTCCAAGAATGGTTTGTGATGGCTGACCCAAGACAGGTTGATCTTCAGTACACGAAATTTGATCATAAATGTTAGGACTGTCAGTTTCATTGCTAGTATTTTGAACCCTTTAATATGGAAAAACATGTTCATAAAAGACGACATCCCTAGACACAAAAATTTCTCTTGATTGAATATTCAACAAAACATATCCTTTTGTCCCCCTTTTAAAACCAATAAAAACACATTTTGATGCTCTTGGATCAAATTTTGTTCTATTTGTTGACAAAGTGCTAGCATAACATAAAGAACCAAACACCTTTAATCCATTAAAATCTGCTTCAATTTTGTAAAGCATTTCATGAGGAGAAGAATAGTTTAAACAAGGGTGGGAAGCATGTTTATAATATGCGCAGCATGTATCACAAAATATGACCAATAAATTGTAGGTAAATGAGATTGTATCATGAGAGCTCTTGCTACATTTAATAAATAACCATGTTTTCTTTCAACTGTACTATTTTGTTGTGGAGTATTGACACATGATGTTTGATGTACTATTCCTTTATTGACAAAGAAATTAGTCATGCCAAATATAGTCCCATTATCACTTCTTATTATTTTTATTGTTGTCTCAAATTGTGTTTGAACAAAAACAACAAAATTTTCCAAAACCTTAACAACTTCAGGTTTTTGTTTTAAAGAAAAAATCCATGTGTACCTCAAATACTCATCAACTATGGTCAAAAAATATTTATGACCTTGAATTGATGGTATTGAATTTGGTCCCCAGATATCTACATGAATCAAATCAAAACATTTTTTTTTATTTAGATGTACTAATAGGAAATGAAAGTCTTTTTTGCTTTGCAAAATGACAAACATCACAAACAAAAGATTTATTATATTTAAAAAAAAGGAAATTTATTCTTGATAACAATAATACATTTATTTGAAATATGACCTAATCGAAAATGGCAAAGGGTTTCTAGATCACTAACACTGACATTAACTGTATTGATGGCGTCTGTAGATTTGATGGGTTTGATTTGAAGTTTCTGGTAAGATGAGATCCTGGGTATATAAAGTCTATCTTGCATCTTAGCAGAGCCAATCATCTCCAATGAATTCTTGTCTTGAATGTGACAACCATTAGAGTCAAAGGTAAGGACACAAGATAGTTTATCAATCAATATTGTTACCGAAAGAAGATTAAAAGTGAAGCAAGGAATATACAAAATATTGTCTATGACATGATTTTGATTGAGAAAAACACTTCCAGAATAATTGGCAATGACTTTATTTTCATTTGGTAATTTGACATAAATAGGATTAATTTGATAATATGAAGTAAAATAAGTTAAGGATGAACAAATATGATCAGTAGCATCACTATCAATAATCCAAGAACTGAAGGAAAAAATAAAGTTATTACCAGTTTGTGTTGACATGTTGGAAGGAATGACAAAGACTTGATTAGAAACATTGTCATTGGATTTGGTCTGTTGCAAAAGAGCTAACAATGTTTGATACTGCTCAGGAGTAAAACCAATTAGTTGAGACTCCACTTCTGACTTTGAACCTTCATGATTCTGCTCATTATTAAGATTTGTATTATGGAAAACTACATTAGTGTGACTATGATCATGGTTCTGATTTTTAAACTTGAAATGAGGTGGAAAACCATGCTTTTTATAACATGTATCAATGGTATGCCCTATCTTTTCACAATGACTGCAAATTTTGGGAGTATAACCTCTTCCATAGCTTCCTCTTCCGTATCCACCTCTGTCATAGGTTGTAGTATTGTTTTTATAACCTCCTTTTCTAGTAGCAATCATTGCCTTGGATTGATCACCAAAAATATGTCTCTCTTGTTGTGTAACAAGAGAACAAACTCTATTCAAGGATGGCAGAGGATCCATCAAAAGAATTTGAGTTCTCACAGTCAAATAATTATCATTTAGCCCCCTTAGAAATTTAATAATCTGATCTTGTGCTTTATATTTAGAAACATTCACAAGAGCACTGCAGGTGCATTTAGAGACACATGAACAAATAGGTAGCGGGCGAAAAAGATCAAGTTCATCCCAAAGAATTTTAACTGAGTGAAATAGTTTGTAACAGTCAACTCACCTTGTTTAAAAGAGGAAATCATGTCCTAAATATCATAAATACGAATCATGTCTCCTTGTGATAACCTTTCCTTTAAATCATTCCATATGTCAAAGGCATTGTCCATACAGATGATGCTCTGTGTGATGGATTGAGAAACCGCCTTTCCAGCATATTGTCTCTCTGCCATGCTGGAAACAATGATTTGGTATGATTGGGAGCATCTATAGTTCCATCAATGAAACCTATTTTGTTCTTTGAAATTAGGCTCATTTGAAATGAACAAGACCATCGATGATAATTTGATCCCTCAAGAATAATAGGAACAATGAAAAATGAAGGATTATCTGATGAACTAACATGGTAAGGTGAAGAAAGATCTTGTGAGGGATCAACAACTTCACCCATGGATAAATGTAGCAACTAGATAGCTCTGATACCATAATATAAAATAGAACAGAGATAAACAAAAGAGTAAAAGGAAGACAAATGATATGAGAATGAATATCTCTGATATTATTGTTATTCAAATCAAAACAAATTGTCTAAATATATACCATTAGTACACTCATTATAGGTTTAACTAAAGAGGGAAAGAATCAATAATTAAATACTAAAATCATAACACACAAAGACAATTACCTCTATAAAGAGAAATAACTGATAATTAGAAAAGACACCCAATTATTGTCCTCTATAAAGAGAAACAACCAACTGATAATTAGAAAAGACACTCAATTAATATTAGGATCCTTCTATAACTTTGTTATCCGTATCCTTTAATATATTTGACTATATAACTCCATGATATTTGGACTCAATACTCTTCACCATGACAGCAGAGAAGTGATAAAGGATCAAATTATATAAAAATTGAATATTGTGGGTGATTGTTAAATTATAATTTTATATTATTATAATTTTTTATATAATTTTTTATTAAAAGTAATAATAATAAGATTTATTGAATGATTTATATTTAATGTGTTAAAAAATATATAAATGTTACACGATATCAATATTAAATTTTGTATATATTCTATCCAGAACAGAATTTTCCATTTAAAAGTTAATTTTTTTTTAAAATATAATTTATAATTAAAAGATATCAAATAATATAATATTAATAAAAGTTACGCCAAAATAATTTAAAAAAGTTTCAGGGACCAAAAATAATTCGGCGAAAAAATTGTATGGGAAACTCTAACATCTAAGAGTTTACTTTTTTTTTATTACTCGTAAACACTTTGAAACTCTAACATTTAATAGTTTACTCTCTCTCTCTCTCTTTTTGTCTGTTAACCGTAAACACTTTTAGTACTCAATCTTAGTCATATTATCATATAATTTTATGATTAGCACTCATGTGTGTTTAAAATATTTGAAGACATTAGCAATCGAATTGATTTCCACTGTGAAATTTTCATATATTTTGAACAAGACTTATGATTTAATGAATTTGATGTTGATTTTGAGAAGACTTGTATATAAAGATAATGCAAAGTTATATATATTTCAATTGCAGTTTGTGAGTTATATAATTTAGTTATAGAGAAAAAGAGTTAGTTTTTCCATAAAAGCAATACTCTAATGACATGAGGTGGGCAATAATTCATCATGTAGATTAAGTATTAATTTTAATACTCTATCTGCTGGGATGTAGTAAATTGTAATGATAGATTTTGGAAAGTGGCGTTCACAAATTAATCAACAAAATTGTGGAAGTCGGGTAAGATCTTCAGGTGTCTTGCAGCGAGGAGGAGAAAGCAGTCATTGAAAAATTGGAACGGATGGAAGATAGGGACTCTGAAGTTAAGAAGAAGCATGATGAGGAGGGTAACAAAAACGGGTTTTATGATTATCGTCAACCTTAATATTAGAGGATAAAACTTGTTATATTAAACAAATTCTCGCAAAGGAGGGAGCGGACTTGTTATGCCTTCAAAAGATAAAAACTTTTGTCATGTCTAATGCCAAATGTTTTTCTCTATGGGGTGTCGGTAACGTTGGGTGGGTACATAATGATGGTACAAATGGAGTTGGGAGCTTGCTTTCTCTGTGGCGTAAAGATGTGTTCTGTTGTGATGCTAGTGTGATGGGCAGGGTATTCATAGCTTTATTCGGCCAGGATATCAAATCGAGTCTCAAGTGCATTATGATCAGGAAAATGATAGGTTGACAACTCTTGTAGTTGTATACAATCTTGATGTGATAGATTTAGAAATAAGTTTATATAGTAAAGGGTAAATTTGTAATTAAATGATATAAAAAAGTATTAAAATAATAGTATTGGGAGTTGTAATGTGGTTGTATAAAAATTTAAGGTTGTCCATATATCATTGCCCTATGATCAATATATAGCGGCGTGTAATATGGCTGATAAGGTAGTTTTGTGGGAGGAGTTGTCGGGTATTATAAAAGCACATCAGTATTATGCTTGGGGTGTCTTTTTTTTTTATTCTAGAATAACATGGTTGGTGTGGAATCTCTGTTATGTGTGTTTAGATATTTTGTCGGTTGTTCCTCTTTGTTTTTATTCTCATTTTTTGCAGTTCAGGTTGCGTAATGTCCCTGAGTCAGTCAACTTAGGATTGGAAAGTATTTGGATTGTGGTGGTTAGTGAGATTTGGAGTCATAGGAACAAGATTTTATTCAAAGACGGAGTGTTGGACTACTCTGAGATATTTTCTTTGGCTCAATTGAAGGTTTCTTACTTCTAAATTCCTCTTTGCTTGTTTCTCTTATTCTGATTGGTGTCTTGTTTATATGGTTTGTCTTGTTTTGCTTTAGCTTGTTTGCGGCGGTTGTGGTTTTTGGCAATGTTAGTTTTAAGTAGTCGGCCAAAAGGTGTATTGTTGTAAGATCATCTTAGATTTTTTTTATATATATGTTGGATCACCACTGAAGTAATTCTTTTATATATATATATATATATATTATTTTTTATTTTATTTTTCTGATAAAAAAATATTTTTAATTAAATAAATATTTATCTTAAAAAAAATAAGATAGTAAAAGATTGATAATTATTTGTTCCTTTTGCAAATAGCAGTATACGTAATATATATAATTATTTCATAATAAGAGTGGTCTCTTTTTGTGTTTTTTATGAAATTTTAATTAAGTGTTTTTGAATGAATTCATTTATGAAAAATAAAGTTATTTAAATTTGTTCCAACAGTTTGACTTTATTAAAGGACCATACTTGATGAATGCTTTTTTTTAATAAATATTATATTAATTATTTGCTAAAAAAATTAGTTCATTAAATTTATTCTGGCATAAAATCTTTTATACAATAGACGTCAATTTTTATATATATATAGTTATGTTTAATATTAAAAATTAAATAAAAGACGTCAATTAAATTAAATAATGAGATGAGATAAAAATTATAATTTTTAAGAGAGATGGAGATATGAAAAAAAAATTACATAGTAAGAATGTTTCTACATCTAATAAACGGTTACATGTTTAATAAACGGTCTCGTTCCATGTTTGACAAACTACTCCACATTTACGAGCAATATATTATTTTAAAAAAATAATTAATTATAAAAACAGTTAGTTATTTAGTAAATATTAAAAAAAAATGACTGAAATATCTAAAAAAAAAAAACACTCCTTCATCTCTTTCAATTTAAAACCACCCCATATACAAAATGTTTTAGAAAAAAAATAATAAATGACACAATGTTGATAATAATAAAATAAAATTAAATATTGAAATAAGTATAAAATAGAAAAATAATTGATAACCGTTAAAGAGGTGAATCCCTTTATAGATTATTATTATTATTATTATTATTATTATTATTATTATTATTATTATTATTATATGAATTAAAAGAAAAAAACGGTGATATTAAAATTGAGCCATTATCACTTTTAGAGACCTTTATTTATGATCATTATTGTATTATTAATAACTTATCATAGTATTTATTATTGAAGTAACTGATTTATTTATTTTTCATTAAAAGTAAAAAGTCTTTACATATCCTCTGATTTGTAATTTGTAGCTTTTCTTTTCTTATCTAGTTTGTAAATCAAGTGATCATTACCCTTATGGAAGGAAAGTATATTTATTAATAATTAAGAAATAACTTAAAAATAATTCATGTGATAACAAAACTAAATGGTAAAATAAAAGTATTTTTAAAATATTTAATATTATATCAAGATCTAATAAAAAAAAGTCTAAAATATTAAAAATATATTAAATAATTACAAAGTATTAAAAAGTAAAAGTTGAATAAAATTGATGAAAACAATAATAAACAGTATAAATAGATAATTTGATTAATAGGTAAGTATGATGGTTTTTATAGAAATTAAACTTAATTGATTCTAATTTTTTGAATATTTTTTGCAAGTACATCAATTCGAGAGAGAGTCCAAGTCAATGTGATCGAGAGAGAGTCCAAGTCCATCTGGTCAAGAGACGGGATGGTGCTTGATGGTGAGCTCTGGGCGGCGGTGGTGCAGTGGTGGTGCTGGAATGGACGACGGTCTGCAGTGGACGGCGTTGGTGCAGTGGCTGGTGGCAGTGCAGTGAATGGGGTTGGGTGTTAGAAAGTGTGGGTGAAAAGAGTGAGAGACTAGAAAATGAATATGAAAGCTGTTGCCATGAGAAAAGGTGGGAGAAAGACAAATGGAGAATAAAAGAGGTATTGAAAAAAAGGGGTTGAGAAAAGAATGAGACAGATGGGTGTGAAAAATAAAGGATGTGAGATGGGTTAGGAGTGCGTAAAGAGAAAAAAGGAGGTGCAGAAAGGAAAAGAGTGAGATAAGTTGTGTGAAAGGGAGTGTGGGAGGAAAAAAAGTTGAATGGGTAAGGGGTGAAAAGGGGCAGGGTGCAAAAGGAAAACAAAATTATTATATATTTTTTTAATTTTGCTTTTTCTCTTTGTTTTTATTTTAAAATACATCTTCTTGACCCTATTTTTTATTTTTACATTTCTTGTTATAAGAGAACAATTTTAGAGATATTATTTTTAATATATTTTTATTTATCTCACATTTATTATTTTTTAATTATTTTTCAATTTGTATTAGGACAAAATTTTAAGTATCTGGACGAAATTGGGTGTTGACAACTGTCCCTCTTTACTTAATTTTTACTGTGTAATATCAAAATTTGTAGTTTTCATATTACCGTAGTAAAAAGTAAGTAAAGATAGAGACATCAATTTCATTTGAGTTTCGTAAAATTGGAAGAAGCAAATGAAGTGTTAGAAAACTGGGCTTTGTGAAGATATATAGGTCATTCATTTTAGGTTGCTTCTTCCTGCACTTCCATATCTTCTTGTACCACTCCCATAAGTTTTTGGTATTCCAAAAATATCATTTTTAATATTTTGGATTACATAATCCAGAAGTCTTTTTCTAGATCTAGAATTAGCTTCTGGATCATGTAATCCGGAAGCCTTTTGTGATTAGCTTCTGGATTACATAATTCGGAAGTCTTTCTATACATAAGATTAGCTTCTAGATTTTGTAATCCGAAAGCCTTTTTTTTTAGATGTGTGATTAGCTTATGGATTACATAATCTGAAAATCTTTTCTAAATATGAGATTGACTTCCGTCCGTCCTGAACATCTTCAACGTCCTCCCAAACTTTTTTATTCAACATATATATGACAAACTGAAGGAAAAGGATAAAACGGTATTTTCACATTTAGTATGAGGATGGCACAAGAAGGTATGGAAGGGTAGGAAGAAAGAGTCTTCATTTTATTGAAGCGAACCATCAATCCAAGACGTAAATGAACTCGATGACCATTCCCATGAGGGTCTCAACTTGACAAATAAAAGATAAAAAAGATTTGATGACTATTCCCATGAATATGGTCTCTATCCAAAAGATAGGAACAAATAAGTGGTTGTTAATGCCTTCTTGCACCTCCATACCTTCTTGTGGCATCCCTCTAAGTTTTTTGTATTCCAAAAATACCCTTTTTTAATATTCCGGATTACATAATCCATAAGTCTTTTTCTAGATCCATAATTAGCTTCTGATTATGTAATCCAGAAGTCTTTTGTGATTAACTTCCGCATTACATAATCCGAAAGTCTTTTCTATACATAAGATTAGCTTCCGGATTATGTAATCCGAAAGCCTTTTTTTTTCTGATGTGTGATTAGCTTCTGGATTACATAATCCAGAAATCTTTTCTATATATGAGATTGACTTCTGGATCATGTAATTTGAAATATATGGAGGTGGCACAAAAAAAGATAAAGCGGTATTTTCACATTTAGTATGAGGTGACATAAGAAGGTATGGAGGTGTAGTCCAAATAAGTAGTCATTCTCGCGAAAAGGGTTCTGATATAAATGATAAAAAAATTCAATGATGCTTCCCAAGGAGAGGAGACTTGGAACTTCACCAAAATGAAAAATATTTTTGAAAACCTTTCGTCACTTTTGTTGATTTATGAAAAATCTTTCTTTTTTTAATAAAAAAATAGTGATCATTCTCATCATTTTAGTGTGCATGGTAATTATAGAAATTGTAATGATGATCATTTAAGAGAAGAACTCTTGCACACTAAGAAAAAAATATATGAGTTAAAAGAAACGTTTTCACAATTTTTAAAAACTCGAGAAAGCAAAAAGAAAAGGTTTAGGAGTAGGCATGTGAGGTGTCTAGCAAAAGGAAAAGTCATAATTCTAACCACCATTCCCATAGTGAGAGCATTCATAGTAGCCACCATAATCTATACTACTATCAGTAGTGATGGAGGACCATCTAGCCACTACAATTTCTCTGGTATTGTAAAAATTGTAGAAAGTACTGTAGGCTTTATTTTGGGTCATATTTGGGCTTGTACTTGGGTATTGGGCCACTTAGATTAGGGTGTAAATAGAAAAAAAGTCTAGCTAGAGTTACAATTGGGCCTCCTTGGATCTAATGCAACTGTAGACCATTTGGGGTGCAAAACTAAATTACTAGAGTGCAAATAGAAAACATAGAGTGAAAAGGAAGGCATGAAGGTCCACATGTCATCCCTTTAATAGAGAGCATTCACACCAATGCCAAAACACCACTTGTCTTCATGGGAATGGATGAATTCTCTCCAATTAGAGGAGGACACTTGTCAACCTCTAATTTGAGAGGATTTTCTCCAATGAGAGGAAGCCAATTGTTACCATGGTAGTGGAGAGGTTTTAGGGCTAAAACTTGCACCCTGGTTGCCCTTAGCACTATAAATGCAAGTGTCATCCCTATTGTAAATTATCTTAGAATTGACTAAAGAAATATTGCCCAAGTTTGTGCACAAATTGTGTTATTTACTCACTCTTATTTAGCACTAGTTTTGTGTCTAGCTTAGAATCTTAGAAGTTGGCCTAACCTCTTCTAAGCCTCTATATTCACCAACTAAATTCATCTTCTCCCTTTAGTTTCTTCATCCATTTAACCCACACAAGGCTTCTATCAAACTGTAACATATAAAAATTACAAAGAGCTACAAGGATTCAAGTTAGGACTACATCAAGCAACCTCCTAGACAACAAAGAAACAAGAATAATTGTATCCATAGAGAACCTAAGGTTGACCTTCCCCCTTTTTATGGCAAAGAAAATGTTGAAGATTATTTGAACTAGGAGATGAAGGTTGAACAATTTTTTTACTGTCATAATATAGACCAGGAAAAAAGAGTGACCCTACCTTGAGTTTTCAGGGTCCAACCATGACTTGGTGGAAAACCCTTATTGGAGACCTTAGAGTTAATCATAACCTTTAGATTAAATATTGGAATGAGTTGAGGTCTGCCCTTAGGAGGAGATATGTTACTTCTTACTACGAAAAAACTCCAACGCCTCCAATAGAGATACAAGAGTGTGAAAGAGTATAGACAAAAAATGGAATTAATCATGTTAAGAGTAGGAATTAGGGAAGAACCAAGATTAATCATAGCTCGTTTCCAAAGTGGTCTTAATATTGACATTAGGGATAAAGTTTAACTATTAAACTCTAATGATTTGAATGATTTAAAGCATCTTTGTGTTAGAGTAGATGAACAAATAAATCAAAAATATCTAATAGGAAAAAGATTAATCTAATTCCTCTTTTGTCAAGAAATATTATAAAAGGGAGGGCTATCCCTTCAAAAAAAAAAAAAAAAAAAAAAAAAAAAGTAAGGGAAAGGGAAAAAAAAAAGAAAAAAAAAAAAAAAATTTTAGAAATTTTTATAAAAAAGTTAAAATTAAAATTTTTTTATTTTTTTAGTT
>Ga0123342_1008863_pt1 | contig 12394 bp, 7 predicted proteins | sample Turbeawhitnodule_FD_89960 | JGI IMG/M metagenome (GOLD analysis project Ga0123342, IMG submission 89960) | Root nodule microbial communities of legume samples collected from Mexico - Turtle bean Mexico white nodule | ecosystem: Host-associated > Plants > Roots > Nodule | place: Mexico: Nepantla... | reverse complement strand
TATATATATATATATATATATATATATATATATATATATATATATATATATATATATATATATATATATATATTTGAACCTTTATTCAAAAGAATAAGATTATGCATATATCCAGTGAGGAAGCTTCCACATGGCAAGATTATAATAATTGCAGAACACCTCAGACCCACTTTGTTTGACTTAGTTTAGGTCATCATAATACACATAGATGTGTTCTACAAGCTTCCAATGTGAGGATTAAAAAAAAGAAAAAAATTGTTTTTTTTGGAAAAGAATAAAAATAGTGAATATGTTGACAATTCTTTGCTTCTTTCGTAGTTACTCCCTTCGCTAGAAGCAATCATTCATAACAATAATAAAATTCATTTATATAATTGGAACCCTAAAGAAGTTTTATATCCATTAAAAAAATAGATTATTATCACATATACTTAATATCTAAGTGTTAACATTTCTTTGGATACAATCTTCTTTCATTTACACTAATAAAATGCTAAGATTTTAAAATATAATGTGAGATTTACAGAATTACATAAATTTTAATAAAATTTAATTAAGAATAAAAATTACTTTAAAAAATATGTATATGTGTATATATATATATATTGACTACCTTTCTCTTCAAAAGAATAATATATTAAAAAGTTGTTAACATTTCTTTTAAGTTTTGTTCTGTATAAAGGAGAAATAAGTTGATGGAGATAAAATGGATGAGTTAAAATAAAATAAGATGAAATTAAAGGTGTCATATTTTAGACAAAACGAGAAAACAAAAAATGAGAAAAAATAAGTGACAAATTATATAATAAATACTACTAATATTTTTTTCTTCTAATTAATAAGTTGATTTTATCATCTTTTATCTTTTAAAAATAATATTTTACCCTTAATAATTTTAATAAAATCCACATTATTCTTTTGATAAATTAAGTAAAATTATTAAGTCAATTAAAGAAATAAATGGTTTAGCACTATTTAAAGTAGGTAAAGATATGAAAAATCATTTTATTAGGATAAAAAATACAAAAACAATTTTTATCGTAATTATTATAATTTTTTATTAAATTTTATAGAAAAAAGAAGAAGTAGGTAAAGATGGTGACTGCAATCTAAAAGTTGACAACCACAAATTAAAAGTTGATGTATATATATTAAATTGGCATTACTATGGCATGATGGTGATGCATAATTAAAATTTCTATGTTTGCCTGTGCTTTTTATAATATATGATCCTTTGATTTGAATATTCAACCATCACAACATTTCCAGCAGCATGTGCAGACATTGGTTTTTGCAATATCACTTCTTTGATTTTGAACATATAACAGTAAGTTAATTATAATATCTTAATGATGTTTTTCAAAACATTCTATTATTATTTTAATTACTTTGATGAAATTTATTATAACGTTCGATACCAGATAAATTAGTCACTCGATGGTCGATTGATGATCCTAATATACAATAAAGGCATTCAATAATTGAGCGAAAACTCCGTACAAATAATGATCATGTCTCATTGAATTTGGGTGACATTCTCTAGAAATAAGTTAATACTGATTTAGTAAAAGATATAATCCAAATATATCAATATACCAATATATTTCCCTATAAATCAGGGATCACGTTGCAAATCAATTAACACTGATATTTGATAGAATTGATCCATCACAACAAAGGCCCATGACTAAATACTATAAATAAATCATTTACAAAGGTGTGTAAGGTACACTTGAATCAATTTTCACTATACACTACACGGAGTGTTGTCAGAGTACCATTTCCAGGTCAACTCCGACTTAACTCTTGCAATTAAAGGAGGAGACTTGAAGTGAGCACACCAACAATTATACAACTAGTCTCAGGTACTATTTAGATCCTATTTTACCCATACAGGTACATTTATATTTATATCTTAACTGAACTGTAAACCTAACTCAATATACGTGAAACACTATATAATAGGTGGCTAGATAACGGCTATCAATTTAACAATTTTTTTTTTAGAATAATCTCTAAATAACTATGATAAAATATATAAAATAGTTATATTACAAAATATCCTTATATTAAATTAATATATTATACGGTTCTTATGTGTCACATGATTCTTAATATTCACCAGCTTTCTTCATTGACCACCACTTTCCAAGTAGCATATGGAAAAAGAATCTGAATGCATTAGGTAGAAAGATGAGGGTGACAGAGTCAATAACCACTCACTATTTTATCCACATATGGTTATAGAAGTTGGTGACACAGTAAATGGAGTTGGTATTATATATATTGTCACTGCCACAGGTTCCTCTAATCACAAACCTTAAACCTATCTTCTATACATTTTTCTGTGGAAATTATAGGAAGAATGGCTAAAGTAATTGCAGCTTCTTTCTTGGTTCTGATGCTGGCTCTTCCCACTGTATTTGGTGTTGACTATACTGTTGGTGACAGCAGCGGATGGAGCTCTGGGGTTGATTACAGCACCTGGGCCTCTGGTAAAACTTTCAAAGTTGGTGACAATTTGGGTAAGTCTCTTCAAGTTCTTGATCTCTAGAGCTGCTAAAATTCTTTGAAAAGGAAGAAAATTAGCACAAGAACTTAAGAAGCAATGTTTATATGTATATCATGTTCTCTCATCAAGTTTCACTTGACTTCATACTTTTAGTCCATGTTTTATGATGAGAGAAAATAATTGAATTTAGTTGATTCTTCTTTTACCACTTGCTTTATCTCTCCAAAATTTTACACTATAGTCACATTCTCTCAATATCACTGGTAAAATTTTTAACTGTATATCATTTTTGTACTTCTCACACACAGAAATGATTGATCTCATTGTTTTTCAATGATGTTCTGTTCTAAAGCTAACCAATTTGTCATGTCTTGTGTTGAAAAAAAAAAGTGTTCAACTATGATTCCAGCCATGAAGTTGATGAGATTGATGAGAGTGGCTACACCAGTTGCAGCTCAAGCAACACCATCAAGAACTACAAAGATGGAAACAGCAAAATTGCATTGTCTACAACAGGGAAAAGGTACTTTCTGTGCCCCAGGCCAGGGCACTGTGCTGGAGGCATGAAGCTGCAGATCAATGTGGAGGCTGCCAGCTCCACCACCCCAACCACCCCTTCCACCACCCCTTCCACCACCCCTTCCACCCCTTCCACCAACACCACCTCACCATCAGCAAAGCCCAGTGGAGCAGTTGGAGTTTCCAGTGGCATTTCCCTTCTGGTGGCTGCTTCAGCAGTTGTTCTTGGTTTCATGGGCTAGGGAAGAGACAGTGCTGCTTTCACCTTTATTCATCAACATGTTCTTCTTTTCTTTGAGTTCCTGTGAGCTTCTTTTGATTCACACATGTTTATTTCATCTTCATGTCTATCACCCTTTGATCTTTGAAAATGACACATTTTCTTCAACATTTTGTTTAACATTTTCATTTATTACAAGGCTATGTAATCTTATAATAAAATAATTTTATTCTGCCATCCAATTATAAATAATTATGCATGATAATTTTTTATAGCAATTATTTATAAAAGTATATCTACAATAATTCAGATTAATTAATAAAATATTTTTTTTACTTAAAAGAGAAGATTTGTTAGTATTTTCTTTAACATATGAAATGGGTTGATATAATATATATTTGAAATTTGCGTATTGTTTGAATAATTTATATAGTGAGAAAAAATCGTATTTCATCTTAATCTTTTAAATTAGTAATAATTACAATGTCATGATAAGATGAAAAACTTTTTCTTTTCACTTTCTTATTATAGCTTCTATGATGGTGTCATTTTCTTTATTTTGTTATCTTCCCATTAACAATTATTGACCAAGAAACAATATTGTACACTCCACTTTAAGTAAGTGGTGGTCTTTTTCACAGGGAAGAAAGAATATATAAGAAAGTATGAAGAAAAATGAACTTTTGAATTTTTTTTTCCTATTCAATCTAAAATTTAATTATTTTCACTGAGATACACTTTTGTTCCTTTTTTTTTTTTCTTATTTTAATTTTGTCATTGAAATTTAAAATATTTCAACCATGTGGGCAAATAATCAACTACATCAATTAAATATTTTACTGGTAAACTAATGCATCATGTTATTGGCTTCTTATGAATACAACTGGCACCAAATCATTAACAATTATTTTTAATTACTACTTATAGATTGAACCAACCACTACCACCACATGCTTATCACTTTGAATTGCCCTTCGTGTTGAACTTTTATTTGTTGATAATTATTCTTTGACAAGATTGCTCATAAAAAATAAATAAAATTCTTTGACAAGATTTATTTATTTTCCAAAATCTTAGTGCAAATAATATATATATATATATATAATATTATATTAGGTTGACAACCATCACTACAAGAAAATCATGAAATAAAAATCAATTTTAGATACCAAAACCATCACTACAAGAAAATCATGAAATAGAAATCAATTTTAGATACCAAGAATAATTAATTGTTATAGTGACTAAATTATAGACTATTCTATAGACTTAAAAATATTTTGGTTTCTAAATTAGTTATATTATTGTTAAATAGTTTTTAAATTAGTAACTAATTAGCTACCGAGGTTTTAAATGTCAATTATTTAGATTCTAAATTTAGTAGCAAAAACTGGTAGCTAATTAGATACCAATTTAGAAATCATTTAACAATAATAGAAACGAATTTAAAAACCAAAAGTTTTTTTAGTTTCTAAAATGGTCTCTAATCTAGTCACTATATCAACTAATTATTTTTTATTTCTAAAATTAGTTTCTATTTCATAATTTTCTTGTAGTGCATAAAGTTGGTAGACTTGAAAATTTTCGCGAATAAAATTTTAAAATATATGGAAGGTCTTATAGATATAGTTTCTTTTATAGTTAAAAAAAATTAATTAAATAAGAATATTAAGTTACTCCAACACTTTTATTAGTGAGTTTTAGATACAAAGGTAGAAAGAAAATTTTATCTTTTATTTTTTGTACGAGGGTTGAAACACTCCTTAAATGGATCAATTTAATTTAATTACTTATTGCCGATAAAAAAAATTACTCCAACCCTTTTAAAGAAACCTACTTTACTTAGTGATATCGTTTTTTTAATTAAATAAAGTTTTATCTTAAAAACTTATATAATAAATAATTTTATGAAATGTGTCACATACCATATAAAACAAACTCCAAGAGAATAATGTATTATTGGGGATGAGTAATGGTGCAAATTAAATATTGTTGGTGCCTTTATTCTTGGGGTCATGTGTATATAAAGACACAATTTTTAAATTTAAAATGGCTTAAGACAACTAGATGGAGTGGTTAGGGTGTGAGCAAAGTGTGGATAACAAGTTTGAAACTCACAAAATGGATTTCACAAAGTCAATGTGGTCCTCCACATAATCTACCACTTTTTACCACTTCCAATAGTTTATATAATGAGAAGTACAACTCCTCCACATCCATAACTTAATTAACCTAACTCTAGGTGTCACATTATGAATTAAATTTTAATTTACATGTAAGTTTTTCAATTATGGAGTTTTAATGTCAACACTTGGACAAAAGTACTAAAGTTTATGGGTACATACAAAGAAATTGGTAGAAGAATTTACCAACAAATTGTACTTAATTAACCTAACCCTAAGACTCACAATCTGAATTCATTTTTAATTTACATGTCAGCAAAAGTTTTATTTTTTTTCTATAAGTATTTATGAATGGTTAGGTTATAAATAAGATAATAGATGAACTTTTGCAAAGGATAAGTGTAAAATTAATCTTAATTTATATAAAAGGTTTTTTTTTATATATATATTAAGTTATCTAAATTATCTCGAATATTTAAGTGTGATTATGGTTTGAGAGTGTTATACTCTATGATTAATTACATGCTTGAAATTTCAATTATTGAGGTTACTTTATGGTATGTGGCCAACGAGGAAAGAGAAAAGGGTACAATTCCTCCGATGTGGGCTTTTGGGCTATCACAATTTAAAGCCCGTTTAATGTTGAACTTATAAAATGTTGTTTTTTTCTGCTTGGCACCTCCATAGATTAGCCAAAAGATCATTTTGTGCTTAAAAATGAATTCTGAATTTTATAATCTTAAATGTATTTTTTTCTATTTACACTTTGGAAGACATTTTCAAATCTGAAAATATCTTTGAGATTATATAATTTAAAATATTATTTATGTTTCTGAATTTGAAAATACTTTACATATTCTATAATCCATAAATATCTTCTGATTTTATAATCCAGAAAATCCAGAATGTATTCATTTAAAAGAAACACATTTTGGATTGAAAATACCTTTCAGATTTTATAATTTTTATTTTCAAATCATACATTCAAAATGAAAAATATCAATAGAAAAAAAAATATTTTTAGTATTTAAAAAAAATATGGGGATGCCACAAGAAACTATGCAGGAAGAAACAACCCTTGTAGAATCACAATCTTCCACATCTACTCTTTAGAATTTATTTAGCACAGATGAAATAAGTTTCAATGGTTATAAGAGAAGTTTTTTTGGACAAAATCTAAGTCAATTTTGATTTAACTACATATACTTAACACTATTGTTTTAGCACATTTTTCATTTATAGATGATTTATTAAAAATCACAAATTTGGATAGAGTTACGTACAATTCAATCACTCTTTCCTGGTTTTTTAAAATTGGAGTGTGTTAAAGAAGAATTTGTTCTCTAATTAGAATATAAAATATTAACATCCCTCTAATTATTTAATGAAATTTATTAAAATAACATATTTGCGAATCTCTCTAAATCACAAAAGAGAGTCAACGAGAAATGTGACTATCAAATTTTTTAATTTCACTAAATGGTAAAGAAATTGTTTGAGAGAATGTTATAGTATAAAATTATGGAGGTCACTTCAATAACTTATACTTCACTAGAAGTTTGTTTTAAGACACAATTGGAATCTTTAATTGAGATGATTTTAAAAAGAAAAAAATATTAAATTTCTTATGTTAAATGTAAGATTCTAGTTTTAATGTTTAGTAAAAATAATTTCAAAAAGAATAAAGATTAAATTTTAAGTTAGGTTTAATATATAAATTAGAATTTTAATTCTTTTAATTTTCATTTTATAAATTTCACCATTTTCTTAAATTTTTTCCTCTCACATTGTTTATATACGTCCTTTGAAATTTTGACTTTTTTTCTCATTATTTTAGAATATATTTACTTTTCTCTTAGATTTCAAAGTTCTCTCATTCTTTGTGTAAAATCTGAATCTATTAGATTAATCTTTACTAGTCTAGGTTGGCAGTGATATGTTTTGTTCTTTTTTTCAAAGAAAGTTAAGATTTCTCTGACTTAGGTTATTTGTGGAAAAGTGGTAAAGAGGGGAGGGTAATAGATTTATAAGTTAAGAATATTATAGACTTGTAGATATTGAGAGTTGGATGATTAATTTATGTTTGACTGAATTGGTTTTGGTTTGTGATGTGGTTATGTTGCTTAGAAATTGAGATAATCAGTTTAAAGCTAAAGTAATGAGATATTGATTTTTTATTTGTTAATGAGGTTTGGAGTAGAAATTGATTGAATTAGGAAATTTACAAAGCTTGAAGTGAATTAGTATGTTGATTTTATTTTTATGTTGAACTTGAATACTGAGCAAACATTTGGAGTTAGATACAACATTTTTTGAGATTATTATACCATATTAACACTATGAATTGTAAAACAAGTATATAATAGTGTTTGTTTTTTAATGGAAATGTTGTGAAATATTTTGGATTGATTTTAGATATTGTAGGACTTTCTTTTTACAATAAAGACTTTTTGTTTTTGGTTTATTTTTCATTCAATAGAGAAATTTTCACTCAGGAAAAATACAACAAAAACATAAGGCCTTCTTCTTGGAGTTTCCTTGCTTGAACCATAATTTTCGCTTAAGTGAGATTATTCTCATATAAGTGAAAAAAAGGTAGATGACAAATCCTTTTCTATGATGTACTTTTGTTGAAGTTAAAAATCCTAAAAGAACTAATTTTATTTTTGTTGTTGAATTTCACTAAAGCAAGATTGTGTCACTCAAGTAACTTTTATATGATGAAATTGACATGTTTTTAAGTTGATAAACATTAAGCATATGTGTATATAATATATGACAAGATTTGAAGATGCTATTTGATTAATGATGTGAGATATAATTTGTTTTATGATAAACTATGATATATTTTATGTGGTAAATATATGAGGAGTTTGTGTTTAAAAAATATGAAGTATATTATGACATGTATTTTATGATGTATTTCAGGTTGAAAGTAGAATATGAAGATACCTTTATTATAATTTTGTGTACAAAGAGAAATGTATAATTAGAATGCATATGACATGTGATTGTATAGTATATATAATAATGTATGTTCTATGTGGAAACCTATTGAGGTATCATGGTCCTTTATGAGTGTGTTGTCCCTTTATAAGTGTGTGGTGAAGATATCTGAGATGATAATTGTGTAGTATTAAACATAAAACTCACTGAAGAAATGAGATATCTCATGACTTAATTCAGCAAGTGTACCGAGTAAGAAGTAATAAATTATTCCTAAGGATGAATATTGAACCCACAAAGAACATTTATTTTAAAATCTCAAGGTATAATATTCACTAAATATCAAAAGAAGTGTAAGAGTTTGATTGAAAAGTTATTGGTATCATAAATTTATGTGAGAAATTAAATGAAAACAAAGTAAACAATTTAGATAATTCAATTAAGAAAATTGGGATCAAGATTAATTCTTCTCACTCGTCTGTATTTTGAATGAATAAAAACATATAACATTCTAGTATGTTTTTAGAATTATTTATGAATAGGTATAGTCTATCTATGTATCGTTTTTGTTAACATATGTGTTTTGGTTTAGTCCCCCCATATGTTTGTATTTTCTTAATTTTTTCCTTTTTATAATAATAATTTTTTCATGTCATGGCAGATGATTGTTGTTACTTGAGGTCTCAACCTAATTGAGATGTCAAGTTGCATAATAATACCTAACATGAAAGCTTTTATATAGAAAACATATAACATTCTAACTTGATTGACATTGATGCACATATAAAAATCATTTATATCGATTCCTCATATATAAAATTATTAAGATTGTTTCCTAAATATTAATTCCTCACATATTTATAAAAACATTCTTATCATTACGAACAAATATTATAAAGCAATTAACATTTCAAATTTATTCCTAACATTCAAATATGTTAAACATTATCATTTAGGTCAGATACTCAGAGGTACTTTCTAGTCAAATCTAAGGATCAAAACTATGAATAAAGATTCAAGCTTTAAGAATAAAATGATAATACCAATATCAATCAAGAACAATATATTATAAATAAATATCACCTCAATGCATAAGAGTTTGAATATATTAATCTTAATCCAAAGGGAAAACTTAGTCACTCATATTGGCCATTACAAGCATTGAAAGCAAGAAAAGAAGATCTAAAGTGTTTCTTCTTGACGGCTGCCTCCTTTAGGATTTTCTATCTCTGATTATCCCCTCTCTCCTCTCTATGACTCTACCTCACATCCTTATTTAACCAAATTTGATATAGGTTAAGTGACATATCGCTCAAGCGAGATATTGCTTGCTCAAGCGAGTTTCACGAGAATAAAAAACCAATTTTGTTGTCAAACTCGCTTAAGTGAGCTTAGGCGAGATCTGAGTGAGTAATGGGCGAGGCTTAGCGAATTATGAGCGAGTTTGGTTAAGAGAGAAAGTTTTCCTCTATAGTGATCTTGCATGGGCAAGTTTGCTCAAGAGAGCAAGTTTGCCTTTGGAGTGATCTTGCTTGGGTGAGTTATGGGCGAATTTTGAATGCTCGAACTTTGTCTTTTCTCTTCGTCTCTAACTTTCCTTTAGCCTTTTATCTCCATCTTCCCCTAGATTCCTAAAATTAGCACAAACTTGGGAATAAATAGTTCTTATTCATCTCATAATCCAAAAATATGTAAAAGGATTCAAATTCCAAAATTTAAGGTTAAGTTATAACTTTATCAACAATTAAAATCCATAAATGGCTATATTTTTGGATGAAATGTCACTAAATTATGACACTTATCATTATCTTGGTATCACTAATGATTTAATCACAAAGATAACACATCAGATGTTGAAAAGAGATTTTTATTTCAATGCTTATTATAAAAGATATATGCAAGTAATCACCCAAACATAAAATCTTGAGGTTAGTTTTTACCAACGATTCTGATGATTCAAGTGTTAATCTCTAGTATAAGACATGCTTAATAGAAGTCTTCTAGAAGGCATTAAGTGTGACAAAGTGGTTTTGAATAATTAAGATACAATTGATGATGTATCTTGCATACAAGTGATTCAATAATGATTTATTGTGTTTGTTTTCTATTGTGAAAATGTGTATGATGTTTGTATGTAAGCATGAGATTTGTTTTTTTGAGATTAATGTTATTTAAATTAGCACATCTTAGTGTATTCCACACACATACACGCACACACAATTGTGATGCTTTGAGATTAATGTTATTTAAATTAGCTTATCCTACTGTATTTCACACACATGCACGCGTGCACACACACATATTCGAGTTGGACGATGTTAGCTTGATCTTATATACGTTTTATTAGAGAAAAGAAAATAATTTCACACTACAAGAAAATTTTGTATTACATACAACAATAACACCTAAGTAAAACATAGTTATATACGGATTACATACGGACAAGAATTTGTATGTAAAACTGACATATGTAATTGTTACATTACATACAAAAAAAATCCGCATGTAAATACATACGAAATAAATCTGTAAATAATTACATATGGAAATTTTTTTTATATAATTAAATATTTAATTACATATGGAAAAAATTAGTATATAATTACATGTGAATGTTTCTATACGAAATCTCTAGTTGTAGTGCAACTTAATAAAATGAATATATACCTAGACATATATATCAAAGTGATGATAAAAAAATGTTTAAACTGTAGGAAATTTATAATAAATAGGAGTAAATGTGCAAAAAAAGTTTCATCTAAGTTTATCTGTGTGACATTATAACACTACAAAAAATCATTGAACTAGTTGCAACAAATTAGTATGGGCCAAATTGCAGATACTATTAGAGACAACACCACCCACACTACAACGACCCAACAATAACTCGAATGGTCCAAAAACACTTTGAGCCCACGGTAGCAGTTTTAAAAATAATAAATTATTACAAAATTTATTTCAGTTAATTAAATAATATTATTAGGCTTTGAGTTTATTTTGGAAACCATTAGTTATTTTCATTTTTTCCTCTGAAAGAATAAATCCTTCACCTCTTTCTTCAGAGCACCCGCAAGTTCAATCTTCTCCAATTTTCATCTTTTTTTCTCAAACAAAACTCGCAAGGTTAAATCTTCCCTTTTTTCACTCTTTCTTCAGAGCAAACCCTAGATCCTCTTCTTCATTTTTGGCCTTCCTACGCGAGCTAAAATCTTCTCCTCTTTTTCGTTTTTGGCGCGAGTTAGAATCTTCTCCCTTTTTCTCTTCTTTCTTAAGAGCAAATCCTACACCTTTTCTGCGTTTTTGGCCAAACCATTTGTTCCTATCACGATTTTCTAATCAAGCAGTTGTTAAAACCTCGATTTCTTCCTGTCCCCATTTGTTGTTGCACGAATTTATTTGTTTTTGTAGTGAGTGAGCTAGTGAGGCTACGTAATTGGTTTCAGTCTTCAAATTTGGGAGGATGATGTTGAATTTTTGTATTGGCTTTGATTCTTTGCAACTTAACCTCTAAGGTTAGTTTAAAAGGTTAGTTGATTTTGGTTTCAGCGAGTTCATTGTTGATTTAGCGTTTGATTTTTAATTTTTGCGTTTTTCTTTGTTTGGTTGAGGTTGTGCAGGGGCTGTATGAGGATTGTTTTTTGTGTTGAAGATGGTTGTTGCCCCTTCAAGACATGTGTTTTATGAAGCCATTTGTGTAATTTTCAGTTGTATTTACATTTGCTTTAAGAATGTATTAGGTATAGTTTAGAGGTTGTTTAGAGTAGGCTTTTTGCTAGGTAACTCACCTCTTAACCCCTGACCATGTGAGAAGAGCAAGCACAAATTTTCTGAAACTATTTTTCACATGTTTTGCAAAAATATCCTTATTGCATAAAAAATGAATCTGTTCTTTTCTAAATGAATAGATTCTTTTTCTTAAACTGATGCCTTGATTAAATGTTTTTAAAAATCATGTTTTGTGCATCAAGTGTTTTGACTAAGTCCTCATTCCTTCAAAACGACTGTGTTTCTCTTGTTAAGAAGTTTTTGTTATCGTTTTGAAAATGAATCTGTTCATCTGTAAATGAATAGATT
>Ga0123342_1008861_pt1 | contig 12395 bp, 11 predicted proteins | sample Turbeawhitnodule_FD_89960 | JGI IMG/M metagenome (GOLD analysis project Ga0123342, IMG submission 89960) | Root nodule microbial communities of legume samples collected from Mexico - Turtle bean Mexico white nodule | ecosystem: Host-associated > Plants > Roots > Nodule | place: Mexico: Nepantla... | reverse complement strand
GCTCTGTTTCTTTGCAGGTTCTTGAGGTGGATCTCGAAGAGGAACGGAGGTGTGAAGCGGTGCACACGTCGATCCTTTGACGAGGCAGTTTCCAGCGTTCTGGTCAACAGGCAGGATCACATGTCGTTTCGAATGTCGAGCACTGTACACCCTTGGATGGATGGGGATCTAACAATGCCGAAGGGTGGACACTTCACTCTCTCTGCATTTCTTCTCTATAAATAGAAATGGAGAGTGAACATTGCAATGTTTGCTATCACTTTCTCTATACTGCTGGGTCTGACGAGAGTTGTTCGAGTGTCGAGTGCCTTTGAACTACCTTCTCTTTTCTTGTTTCTACTCCAAGAGGTTAGTAATGACTTCCTCTTTTAAGTCCTATAGTATTCCATACGTTCTTCTTTTTCTTACTTCGAGCGTGCATACTCTGTATCTAATGATGTGAGAGATGTGAGTTGCGCAGATCAGACGGTTGACCTTGGTAGCCGACCGTCTCACTGTCCAAATTATGAATGGGTTGATCCACGTGTTTTGGATGTCCCTTCTTGCTTTAGGGATTCGTTCATTTTAGATGGGTTTCTATCTATAGTTTCCATTTTAAAACCTGATGTGGTTGAGCCGATAGTTATAACCATACCGACCGGGTCTGTCATTGTCGGGAGAATGGTCCTCAAAACTTCTTCTTTGTATATTCATGTCATTTTAATGATTTGCACGTTACTCTTCTTTTTTATGAGTTTACAATGTGGGTCCTTAGGATCCTCAATGTCGCTCCTACCAAGCTGCATCCAAACTTATGGGCAGCTCTTCTGGCCTTTAAGCTTATTCGTGATGCCTTTAGGTTGAGGTCATCCCCTCAATCCTTTTTGTTTTATTATAATTTTCGACCGACTTACCCTGTGGGTTGGTTATCCTTAACAAGTCGTTTCAGGAGGTATTACTTTTACTCACTTCACTTCGTTCAATAAACACTTCATGGAGAGGCACTTCAAAATATTCGTCGACCCGAATGGTAAGCTATTTTTCTATGACTTGGAGGGGAAACCAAAATTCCCTTTTCATTGGACTTAGATGCCCACCCGTTATGCATCGTGGCTAAGGTCCTCCATGACTCCCCAAGATAAAAAAAAAAATTTCATGTGTTTAATCAAATTCCGAATAGGCTCCCTCGAGAGATTTTGACTGTATATGAGTCGTCCCAATGATAAGCCGATTTGATCGGTATGTTGCGTTTTAATATACTTGTATATTTATTCGATATGTTGACTGGGTGTTTAATTTATCTGTGTTTTGCAAAAAATTATGTCTCACGTCGACCCAGAGTCGCTGACATTTTGAAGCAACTGGGGCGTTAGGCCACAAAGAGACAAAAAAGGATCCATTGAACTAATAGGTGTTGGGACACTGCACCTATAATGGACTTGGTGCCCCCGACCGGTAATGAACAATCAGTAAACTCAAAGAAAAGGGGTCACCCGGCTAAAGTGCCTCAACCCCAACCTGGGGCACAAGCGGGGTCATCTTCGTCCTCCCCCTAAATGTTGGACTAGCGTCTTCAAATCGCTCGGGGATTCAGATTGCTCTCACCCCCGAGGAGGAGAGCATAATGGTTGCGACGTCCATAAATAACTTAGTTGTAGGGCTGGTGGAGATGCTTAGCTGATTGCTCGTGGTAAGTCCAACGTTGAGGGACGAGTTGGAGAGGAACTCGACCAGTGTGGTGGCTAAGTTAAAAAGTGAGTTAGACGAGTCCTCCAGCTCGTTAAAGGCGACCTTGGAAGCAATGGAGTCCTTAGATGAGAAATATCGCCAAGTCAATACTGAAGCTAACAAGGCAAAGAATAAAGTGGCGGCCTTAGAGGCCGAATTACAAGCTGAAAAAGTTGATCGATTGAAGGTCGAAGAGGATATGTTGCGGTTAAGCAAAAGGCTCTTGCTTATGAGCTCAAACATTATCAATCCTTCCTGTTTCGGATTAGTAAGCAAAGCTTCAACCAAGACATTCGACAGAGAACCTTTTAACATGGTGTGCCCACGACCGATATGACGAAGGAAAATATGTCGTTGATGGGAAGCTGGTCTCAATCGGTGGGGATGTGGAAGAGGATGAAGTGGAAGTCCAAAGTGAAAACCTTGGCGAACAGATGACCGAGGTCAAACACTCTTTGGAGGAGTTGTTCGACCCATTGTAAATTTAGTTTTATTTTGTTAAGAAATATCTTGGAATCGGGATGTGGGTATAATACACTTCTAACATTTAGTTTTCATTTATGTAATTCTTTTCTTGACTTGAATGCTTTAAATTTTTCTTATGTTGATTGATAGTGTGTATGATCAGTAATAATGAACATGATCACGTTATTTTTAACGTAATAGTTAATAATTTGAAACGTTGATCGAGCGGTAATGATCGTAGCCATTAAAGGTTGACACTATGGATGTTGTAAAAGAATCCTTGTGCCGATCGAGCCTTATAGTTTAGCACCGTGTGTATTGATTTGCTAATTTGTTTCATCAATATTAAGTCAGACTTTAGTGTACATCTGAATGAACAGACTCTATGTCCATATGAGTGATGTCATGTAGTCCTTTGACTAGGGTTACTAGTTGTTATGTAACTGCCTCAGTCGACATTTGTAAGATAAATCTTTTAAGTGTGTATATGCTTTTACGCATGTAATTGGTAAGGGCCATTAATTGTTAAGCAGGTTGTCTTAGGCGATGTTAGTAAAGGTTGTTAATTTTTAAGCGAACTGTCTAAACTGAGTAGTCGTGCAGTTGATAAGGGTTGTTAATTGTTAAGTGAACTACCTTAATTGAGTAGTCATGCGGTCGATAAGGATTGCTAATTGTTAAGTGAACTATCTTATCCGACCGAGTCTTTGTGTTTTGTGTGTTGTCAAAAGAATTAATGTGGTGTGTTTAACTGAAATGAAAAATATGAATTTTAAAGTGCGTCGTTAAAACCTTCTCGGTCGAAAACCCTCCATAGGGATAAAATGACTATGTGAGGAAAGAGTACACTATTTATTACAATTTAACTATAATAAAATTTGAGATGCGTGACATTCCACGTTCTTGGTACAATTTTGCTTGATAAAAACTCTAAATAACAAGCTCCACCGTCCGTCGTGTCTTTAATATAGAAAGGTGCTTCCCAGAGAATTTGCCCTCGTTCTTTCTAGCATCATCGTGCATTCTCTAGACCAAGTCCCCCTTTTGAAAATCTCGAGGTGCTACCTTTGAATTATACCTTCTTGTCGCCCGAAACTTGCAAGCTTAGTCTCTTATCCTGCTCTTGTCTCTAAATTCATTGATTAGGTCGAATCCTGCTGATAGGCTTTCTTCATTAATATTTCGATCAAATAATTGACGTCGTAAAGAGGGTTCTCCGACTTCAACTAGGATCAGAGCTTTTGTACCATAGGTCAGGCTGTATGGAGTTTCTTGAGTGGTGATTTGGGTTGTGCATTTGTAAGCCCACAAGACTTCAAGAAGTTCATGGGTCCATTTTCCTTTAGCTGGGCCAAGTCTCTTTTTCAATTCGTTAAGAGTTATAGTTTTGGCAACTTCAACCTATCCATTGGTTTGAGGGTGATTTACTGAACTGGTGATGTGCTTGATATCGAGTTTCTCATAAAACTCAGCGAGTCCCCGATCGATGAATTACCGACTGTTGTTAGTGATGATGACATGAGGTATCCCAAAATGGCATATTATATTCTTCCATACTAAAGTTTGGACATTTAGTGTTGTGATGGTCGTTAATGGCTCGACCTCTATCCACTGAGTGAAATAATCAATTCTAACAAAGAGGAACTTACACTGTCCTTTGCCTTGGCTGAAGGGCCCAATAATGTCCATTCCCCACTTTGCAAAAGGCATGGAGAGAGAATATAATGAAGATTCTCGGGCTTCTGGTGAAATAAAGTGTCGTATTCTTAACCCTTTGGGCTTTTTTGAGCAAACTCTGTGCAATCACCCTGCACGGTCGGCAGTAGTATCATGCCCTTAGCACTTTTGCAGCCATTGTTCTTGCTTCTGAATGAGTTCTACATACTCTCTTGTGTATTTTGGACATGACATAGTCAGTTTGCTCTTGTGATATACATTTCAATAATGGTCAAGTGTATCCTCGTTGGTAGAGATCAAAACCAATAAGGATAAACCGAGCAGTCTGTTGCCTCATTGTTTTTTCCTCTTGTGTTTCGCATTCATTGTTCCGCATTCGCCATTTTCTAAAAATTGTTTGATAGATGCCATCCAATTTTCCTTTTCATTAGTTACCATGCATTCTTCTGTGTTGACGCTAGGATTCTTGATTTTTATGTAGATGACCGACTGGTGAAGCTCTTTCTTTTTAATTGTAGCTAACCACGAAATCAGCTCTAACATTTTGTTGTTGACAAATGTGATCAATTTGAACATTTATAAATATAGACATTAAATTTCGAATGAGGTGGTAATACTTTTGTAACAAAGACTCTTTCACTTCAAATTCCCCTTTAAGTTGTCCGTCCACAAGTTGAGAGTCACTTCCACAAATGAGTTTTTGAGCTTCCATGTCATATGCTAAATTGAGGTCGACTAGAATGGTCTCATATTCAGCTTGATTGTTTGATGTTTTAAAATCAAACTTCAATGGTTGCTCAAGGAGAATACCGCTCGGGCCCTCAAGCACTACTCATGCCCTGCATGACTTGGTATTAGATGAGCTATTCACATGCAAAGTCCATTGCGGATCATTAGCCTCGGTTGGATGAGGGTTGAGTTTAGCTATAAAATCCGCTAAAGCTTGAGATTTAATTGCCCCCCTTGGTTGATATTAAATCTGAAACTTGGATAATTCAAATTCTCATCCAATCATTCGTTTGACCAAATCAAGCTTAGCTAGAATCTTCATAATTAGGTAGTCGGACTATTATGCGATGATTTTGAAAATACATTTGCAGTCTTCGTGCGGTGACCACTAGTGCTAAGGCTATCTTTTTAATCATTTGATAGCGAACCTTTTCTCCATGTAGTACTTGGCTAATAAAATAAACTGGTCATCTTCCTTTTCAATATCTTGTACAAGAGCTGCATTGACCGCTTCTTCTGAGACTGCAAGATATATTACAATTGGTTTTTGAGTATCTGATTTTTGTATGACTGGTGGGGCTGCCAAGAAGGCTTTTAAATGGATAAAAAATTCTTCACACTCTTCTATCCATTGGAACTTAGCTGCTTTTTGCAAAAGCTAGACGATGGGCTTAGTTTTTTCTACTAACTTCGGCACAAATCTGGAGAATGTTGTAAGTCGTCGGAGGCCAAATGTTCTTGTCGGTTGACCTACTCGCCGGTTAACTCTGTTGACAAACTTTAGCTCCGTCTGTCTCTTATAGAATCGGTTCTGCATCTTGTTGCACTGGAACATTGCTCCGTTGAAACAGAGAGGACTCTACCTGTTGATTGCACTCTGACGATCAAGTCAGTACAGGGCTTATAAGAAACAAGAAGTAACAAGTTTCAGTCTTAAAAACAACATCCCTTAACCTGGGATCCCAAGTCCCTTTTATAGTTTACCTTTAGTAACAGCTTTCTATCATGAGAATATAATCTTAACTGAAAGCATACTCAACAAGAAAATATTTTGTTCAAGGGCACATCCTCACGGTGTTGCAACAGGAAAAAATCTTTCCTTCATGGAGTGCGTAAAATAATAACAGAATAGTCACCAGGGTACCAACTCATGTACCAGCATCAATGCTCCATTCTGTTTACGTAGACACCTATAGCGTGGCGCTACGCATCGTACATGAAACCTAAACTTTATGTGCCAACTAGACCCCATGCATACTAAGCGCATCCCTAGGTCCATAAATACCCCTTGCTGGCCACCTAGACCTCATGCACGAAGGGCTACACTAAACATAAAAATACATACATCCAGGGCCCAATCACATGGCCCACCAACTTGGCCCAAGAGTCGAGCTAACCTGACTACGACAAGTGCTGAGGTCCGACCTCCAAGTCCTGAGCTCTATGCGTTCTAGTCCAGTAGATGACCAAGCACGAAGACCAATTGTGCGAATCAACGGTTCCTCTCGTACTAGGTTGAATTATTATTGTGACACTATCATCAGTAGGGTAAAACTAACCTGTCTCACGACAATAAGTTTATACAAACTGGTTCAAAATGATTTATTCCTTATATTCATAATCATAATAAAATTTATACAATAAATTTGAGTTTTTAGAAAATTAATGTATTTTCTTTTTTTAAAATTGTGTTAAAACTGTGCTATAATTGTCAGAAATCCAATAAATATTTTTTAAATTGAACACTTCATCAATACGTGTCATATAGTGTTGGTGTCTGATACGTATGTCCGACACGAACACGTCTTTTAAGAAGAGTGTCTGAGCCTCTATTATAAAGAAATGAAAATATTAAAAAAGGACAACTAATATTAAACTTATCTTAATTTAATAAAGTTTTACTCGGGTTATCAAATTTTCAACAATGCTAACTTTAAAAATCTTAGAAAACTTAAAAACACGTTTTAAATTTTAAGACTAAAGAAATGTTCTTAAATTTAGAGGACTACTAAAATTAATTTTAAATTACATATTTAAAAATCAATTTCATATTTGATAGACTAAAAGATCACTTTTAGATTAAGAGATTAAAATAAAATTTAATCCAAATTTAGGGACTAATATTTTTATTATTTATCTTTCCCTCCGATAATTTTTCTAAGCTACAATTATACAGGTAATCCTTTCCTTTATAGGGGTCAATATTTCTATGAAATAATAATCAATGTCATCAAAATTCTACTTACAGGTTGACTTATATTACAAAGTGAAAACACATTTGTAGATTTACAGTACAAGAAGTTTGCAGAAGCCTGCTACAATCTGAACATCAACCACCATGCACTTACTGTTCCACAAAGTAAAATAAAACATAGTGAGAAATAAAATTGCAAAGTGTTAGAAAGGACATTATGTCGAAATAAAAGTTTATGGCTCATCATTTGCAAAGACCATCATTCTGGTATACTTATTATTCCCTAAACTGAGTAGGAATGTTCTAAAATATAATCATAATTATAGTCATACATTTGTTTTCTCTTCTATTTTAACCCTATTTCCAATACCTTACTTTTCTATCACATATTCTTGTTAGTCATCTCATAAATAAATTTTATTTTTTTTAATCAATAACAAAATATTATATTTAAATATCACCTCAAAACATAAGAATTTCAACATATTACTCCAAATTCCAAAAGGTAGAATCAGTATCAGTTTCCCAATTCTGAATGTTTCTCCTTGACTACCGTCTCCTCTAATACTTCCCACACATCCTATACTTCCAATTGGATTACAATTTGTCTTTTCTTTCTTGTTAGATAGTTCACATCAAATACAAATATAATCAAATTTTAATATATAAATATAGCATAAACATCACCAACAATCTAATCAAATTTTAATATATAAATATAGCATAAACATCATCTACAAGGTGATTTGTGAGATCGAGTTAAATCTTAAATCCATTTTTTTAATATGATTATTATGTCATCTAATATCAAATCTCCCATTATTTCCACATACTCCAAATGTTCAGTCTTATAGCGTGAACAAGTGTCCTTGTAAATATTAGATTGATTAGGGACCAAATATATAATGTATAAGTGAAGTGTAAACCTAACATTACAAACCTCACTTTACAAATTTAGTTATAAAACCTAACATTACAAACCTCACTTTAGTTATAAGTGAAGTATAATCTTAACATTAAAAACCTCACTTTGTAAGATTAAGATTAAGTTAGAGTCAAAATCCGCTTTATAGGAATTCTCTTTCATCATCTAAAATGAGATAGACATTCATATTTTGGAGAAATGTAATAATATTACTTTTGAAAGGAATGTTTATTTTCATATTTTCTTTTTCTTTTTCTAAATATACGTTATTATTATGGAGAAGCTTTAGATAAAACTTATACATAAATTAATTTAAATTAAATTAAATTAATTTAAATTAAATTAAATTAATTTATGTATAAGTTAAAAATTTGATTTGGGAAAAGTAAATGTAAGAAAGTTTCTACTTTATACATAAATTAGTTCTAACTTTTTTTTTTTTTATTCTCATTTTTTGTTATTTTCTTCCTTTTAAAAATACTTATGTATAAATTTACCCAAATTACCTATACCATATCTACAAATTACGTCAATTGCATCCTATCACTTATACAAATAGATTAATAGACTTATACACTAATAAACCATTTAGTCTTCCTCTAATTGTCCAAATTTGAATTTAGTCTCCCAATTTTTATATTTTCGAATTTGTTTCTCTAACTATTTTTATTTATGTAATTTTTGTTCATCCCTTACCATAACATTGTACCTCTAACATAAATGCTAAGTGTAATAATATGTCACGTCTACATAGACGTACCGATGTGATAGTCTTACATGGTGTCAAGTTAACATTCCCATTAAAATATTAGATATCAAGTTATTAGATGAACCAAAAATTGTATATTTAAATTATTTAGGGGATTAAATTTATGAAAAAAAATAGTGAGACCAAATTTGAATTTCAACTATAGCTGTAATACTAAAAATTTAATTAAGCCTACACATTATTTTTAGGCATATTACCGACATGGATGAAGGGCAAAAAAGTAAGACAGAAATTAGAGTTTTAAGAAATTACCTTCGAAGAACCTTGAGCTGCGGAGCACTTTGAACAAATCCATGGACACACTGCTAGACACTTTGTTCTATTGCTTTGATCTGAATTCCACGCTTCAAAAGGGATTTATAGGCTGGAGTTTTTGACCATTCATCAATTTCACTAGCACGTAGAACAGGAAGAGGATGTGACAGTTGCCTTGTTTGTGCATTCCTAATCAGCAGCCAGAAGTTAGATTCTGAATGGAAAGAAATCCCAACATAATTTTCCAGTGCCCTAAACATGCAAACCTTATATACCACCCAATTGGGCTGGAAGCAGCTTTTTCATAAGAGCGAGCTTGCTCCAGGAATGCGTCCACATTTAGTTGATCAGCCATAGATGGACATCCCCCAGCTAATTTCATGAGGACAGAGATGACGACCTCTTGTGGGGTTGGGGAATGAAAAATTTATAATTCAGTATTTCAATCAATATACAATAATAACCAATTTACATGTATCAGCATAGTAGCATACCTTAGGGTCTTGAGCAACAAGAAGAGCTGCTCGATCACAAGTCAACTCAGCTGCTCGAAGCCAGCGGAATAGCTGCTCTTCCAAAGTTCGAGCTATCATACCACCAATGCCTACACCAAATGGCACTAGTTATGATATGAAAAATTGAGTTTAACAAAGAATGAATCATGTTCTCATCAATATTAAAACAAGAGCTGCAACGGATAGGGTTAAATATATATCCACTGTCAATAAGCTACCCTTCAAAGGTCAATGAAAAAAGTTTGAAAAAAAATTGCATTATGAGAGTTTTTAAGGTTGTTATACTCAACTAGTGATAAGAGTGACATGGATTTTATTCCCAGTTCTATCCGTCGGAGTAAGAGAAAAAAATGTTTCTCCAACTTTGATCATTCAATTTACTTAACTACTTCACCATAGGGTATGTATACATATCCATTTGTGGGTATTAATACTCCTATGGAAAAAAAATGCTCTATGTAACCTACCAGGTACAGTATAGGCTCCAAGGGTTAGAATATTTGCGTATGTAAGCCACACACCGTGATCACATTTTAGATGACCTAGCTCATGAGCCAAAACAGCCTGTTAAAGTGAAGTGATCACAAGTTAATAACAATTTGAACCAGAACAATGACCAAGATAGCTTGAACAATAAATTGATCAGGCATCTTGGATGAGAAAAACCTATAGATCATGTAAAGGATCGTACACCCAACATCATTCAACTCGCACGGTACTTGCAAAAAAAAATTATTTGTGAAATATGAACCGGGCTGAACTTTTTTGGTTTTGAGCAGGGAGATGGGAGCAGTTCCGTGGATACTAAACTGGTTAAGAAGTTGGGTTAAACTAAAAGAAAACTGTAACAGAGAAACAAATTATAACCTGCAACTCTGCTTTTGTAAGGAGCTCCACAAGGCTGGTATGAATGACAACGAAAGGTCGTTTGCCGCTTATAGCTAATGTATATGCATTTGGCACAGGACTTTGACGAACATATAGATCAGGGGAATCAACATTTAATATTTCTGCAGCTTCGACCATTAGGTGGTAAAGATCAGGAAGCTGACAAAACAAGAGGAAAAGTTTATTCACATATTTGAGGTAACATTAGATGGCAAGAACTCAGCAGGAACCTAAATGCATTAATAGTATTTGCAGATTCATGTTGCATAAAATAAAACCATAAACTCATATTACCATTATTGAGTTGCACAGAGGAAGATTTACTAACTAAACGCAATTAAAGATAATTATGTCACATAACTCGACTGAGTGAAAATAAAAATATGAAGGACAGCTCTCATATATTTTAATCTGAACTAACATGGATAAGTTGGACAAGTTTATTTACTCATTCATCAAGAAGGGTTAGACAGACCCACATGCACATTCATATATACAAGTACACAATCAATGGAATGCACTCCGACAGTCTGATTCTTCATTTGTGAGGAATAAAATAAATGAAAGACGAATTCACACAGATAATTATAGAGATTTTCCAACATGCATTGTTTTTTCCAATGCATAAACATTTACATTTTGCTGTTCAAATATGTAAATGCATTCACAACTGTATCATAACTGTATTTTCGTCCTTTTGCAAGTAGTAACAGACAACAAAACCCTTCATTTCCACAAACAGGCAAGGACTATCCGATGCAGTAAAAGTTTATCTATTATATTGCCCATCTTCCTATAATGTCCTTTCCAGGTACTTGTTGAAGTATATTGTATTTTAATTAGTGTAAAGGATACCTGATTTTTAGAAACAAGGACGGATGTCCCGATGTTCTCAAGGAGCATGACCTGCTCAGCTACAGTGCCTGCAATTCATTTTAAGTGAACCATGTCATACAACAACCTCATCAGTTGACAGTGTAAGACTATTCAAACATATTATTGAACGTAAGGAGGCCCTTGCGTAACAAAAGCCATATGTCTGAAACATGGACCTACTACAAATGACAAATATTTTCCCACTGGTATCTGAAAGCATGTATACAGTTATGAAAAATCTTAATTAGTATAGTGGTGGTGTTTTGTGCCTCAAACATCCAGTTGAACATCATTGATTATCATATAAAAGAAGACAAATTCACTATTTATAAGGAAAAGAATAACCACGCCACAGCCATGCAGACAATATTGTGAATAGATAATATTGTGAATAGATGTGCAGACCCTGATATTAACAGATATAATAAAACCATTCATGGATCTCTTGTTCTAACTATTTATTACTTATCGTTATTTGTTCTGGTATTCTACAAAAAGTATAACGTAATGGCTAGCTGTATGGGCAAATATACATTTATGACATTTTTACCAACTTAAATAATTTCAGATACTTACTTGCATAAACTATGTGAAGTATATGACTTACATGGAAATATTCGAGGGGTATGAGTCTTAGAGATTCTTGTCTATCAAGGGCCATGTGGGAATGGAATCCAATAAGACAAAGGGTTCTATTTCATGTTTTTACGGTTTAAAAACAGAATACAATAAAATATGGAGTAAAAAAATGGCACATCTTGGTTCCACTAAATGATTGGAATATTAAGCAGAACAGAGCAAAACCTTTCTAATTCATTTGGTGTGAGGCCAAATGCTAGCTTAGTACACCTGTCTCAAGTGTACTGGGTAAATAAACTATTGACACCAATGATCGTAGCATTTGTCAGTTGATGATGACTTAATACTTATGACAAAACTTAAAATATTTGCCTATTTTTTTTAGTATTATATTTCAGTTGATGATGATTCAATACTTATGACAAAACTTAAATACATTTCCTATTTATTTTTAGTGTTATATTTTTATATAGTTTCATTTCAAGAATATATGTAATAAATGTTTGCATTAAAGGCTAGTGTTAGAAATGTAAGAAATATATAAAGATATTTAGATATTGTCTTACATTTCAAACAGTTAGCAGAAGTTACGATGGTAAAACTTCACTACTGATTGGAGAATAACACCAAATACACCTAAAGAACTTCATATAGGTTTTGTCCAATACTTTTTCCTAACCCAACTCCACAGCCTGTGTACCGCCCTGGTGGTCGGATGCGATGACGTGGCATCCTGTTACAGTGTAGGCGTGTTGACAAGGCGCCAGGTTGACAGTTGGGAAGGAAGTCGGGAGGCACGTGTAGTCGCCGATAGTT
>Ga0123342_1008860_pt1 | contig 12395 bp, 4 predicted proteins | sample Turbeawhitnodule_FD_89960 | JGI IMG/M metagenome (GOLD analysis project Ga0123342, IMG submission 89960) | Root nodule microbial communities of legume samples collected from Mexico - Turtle bean Mexico white nodule | ecosystem: Host-associated > Plants > Roots > Nodule | place: Mexico: Nepantla... | reverse complement strand
GACAGAGTACAACCAGTATCCAAGGAGATTAAATATAATCTAGGGAATTTATGCATTAGAGGGATGTTTTCCAACCACTTATCCTCCCATAATCTGATTTCTTTCCCATCTCCTACTTCCCACTGACCTCTATCTTCAAAATCACATCCCCACCCTTCTAAGTGCCAAACTTTCCTGAGGTCCCTCCACCACATCGACTCCTTACAAGACTGATCTTGAGATCTTAAACCCCTCCACCCACCATACTTAGACTCTATAATATCCTTCCAAAACCCACTCTCTTCATACTTAAGTCTCCGTATCCATTTCCCTAGAAGGGCCAAGTTAAACTTTAATATGTCAATGACCCCTAATCCGCCATTATCTTTCGATTGACAAATCTTATCCCACGCCACCCAAGCAATTTTCCGGTTCTCTGACCCCATTTCCACAAAAGGTTTTTTTGTAACCTTTTCACTTCCCTTATCACAGTTACCGGCATATAAAAAATGGAGACATAGAAAAGCGGTATATAAAAAAATGTTGTATTAATTAAAAAAACTAGTAAAACTTTTGAGAAGAAGTCTGATATTTTAATAATAAATGTAGAAAGTAATTATTTATTTAAAATTGAATTGTTTATAAAAAATATTTAAAAAAAATTATTTTTGACAGAATGGAATTCAAAATTTATAATGTTTAGGGTTTCATATTTGTAGATTTAACATAATTTATTAATGCTATAATTAAAAACATTATAAAAATGTTGTAGTAATTAAAAAAAGCAGTAAAAGTTTAGGGTAGAAATATGATTTTTACTTTTATTTATTTAAATTTGAATTTTTTTTTTAAAATGAATTTTTTATTTATAAATAAAATTTTGACAGAATGGAAATTTCTAATGTTTGAGGGAGAGAGTGTCATCCTTGTTTGCTTTTATGAGAGGGGGAGGTTGAGGGTGAGAGTGAATGAAAAGTTGAGGGTATTTAGGATCCTCTCATAATTGAAGAGAAAGGAGGGTGAAATGGGATGAAAAGACCATGGTGCCCTTATTTTTTCTTACTAGAAATTATTATTATTAATAATTTTGTGTATATATATATAACATAATTTAAATAATCATAAATAATATTAAAATTATCTAAATAAATTAACATAAGCAACAAAATTAATTTAAATTAATAAAATGAAAAATAATAAAATTATACTTACATTTAAAATTATATTTAATTATTTTAATTACATTTTTTTTTTTACATTTTCTTTTATTTTTACATTTTTTTTTCTTTTATTTATAAATGAAACTTTAAATTATTTTAATTAACTGAAATATGCACAAAATTAATAATTTTTTTATATATAAGGGTAAATTTGTAACCTTACAATTTATACTATTCAAAATAATTTAAAATACTCTTACAACCATCACATCACTCACATATCTCAATAAACTTTCTTCACACATCCACTTTAACATACCATAATCCAAACACACTCTCTTTTTTCACACTTTCTTCTCACACTCTCACTCTCTCACACCTTCAACTTTTCACTCTCCAATCCAAACAAAGCCTTAAAGTCTATTAGAAGAACTAACCAAACAAATATATGATTTGATAAACATTAAAGGATGCATAAATATGATATGAGATTATGTATATAGAAATAGTGCACTAGATTATATGTTTATTTAAGATGATAAAGTAATGTTAAATGGGACATTAACTATATTTGGTTGCTAGTGTAATTTAAATAATAAAGTTAAGATGTAATTACATGGTCCAAAATTGTAATAAATGACTTTTTAAGATGATAAAACAATATTAAATGGGACATTAATGTTAGATTTAATGGCCTAAACAAGAGGGGATGAATTGTTTGTCAAGAGATTTCCGCAAAGATTGGATAAGAATGAAGTTTTAACAACAATCACAAATAGAGTAATCAAGGAAACCAATCAAACAAAGTAATTGAAACTATTTGTAGAAAATCAATCGGTTGAAACTTCGTTTTAACCGGTTATTTATGGCAGCATAAATAACAAAATCAAATCAAACAGTTTTTAATGAGTGAGAGAGAAATATTACACCATCAATTTATATTGGTTCACTCCACCTCTGAGCTTCATCCCGTCTCCACAACAACCACTGTTTTTTTCACTAGCAATTAATCACAGATTACACATACTCAAAGCCACAAAGAGGTGATCTTGATAACCCAAGAACACTCACCCTTTTTTCCTTTCACACAACCACAGTCAAAACATCCTCTGACCTTACAGGTTTACAAACTTTACAAGTATAGAAAAGTAACAATTACAAGAATAAAAAAGGAACAAATTACACCTGGTATTTCAGGAATCACAGAGCTCCTAAGATAGAGTTCTTGAACCAATGCACAACCTTTAGGCAATCTTGCAAAACTTTGAATCAAACCTCTTCTCAAAAACGTTCTCAATCTCACTTTCTGTGTGTTTTTTAATACAAAGAGAAACCATATTTATAGCTCTTAAATCTAGCCTTTTTTGCAGTTAATCATGAGCCAAATCAATTTTGATTCAACTGAAAACAGATTTAACAGGTTTTTGAAAAGTTGTTAAGAAATGTGACAATCAACCGGTTGAAATATCGTTTTAACCGGTTGACAATTAGTCAACCAAGTCAAAAACAGTTTTGAAAACCTTCAAATAGGCTAAGTGTAAAACAACCGATTATATCGTGAATTCAACTGGTTGTTTTTCTCTTGCTTAGAAAAACATTTTTCTCTTTTAAAACATATTGATTCAGCTTGTGCATAGGATTAAGAATGATCTTTACAAGAATTCTAAACACCCTAGAACTAAGCTTCAATCAAAGCATCAAAGCATCAACCCTTCATCACAGATTTGGTTCATCAAAGCTTCCATGTTCTACAATTAACTATAATAATGTTTAGTGATAAACATAAACGATCTAAATCAAAGTCTAATTGTAAGTCTATAGATGTTAACAAACACATAAGTTTTGACATACTACTGTTCCAACAAGAATTTATCAAGAAGAATAATAAAGAGAAATACTCAGAAGAAACAAGTAGAACATCATCATTAGCCATACGACCTTATAATATTTACTACTTATTAGACTATATGAATCCAGTTATAGCTTGAACCACCCTTTAACTACTAGTCTAGTCTTATTTCTTACAATCGTACCTTTATCATTAAGCTAACTCTTGAAGACCGACTCACTTCGTTGTTATTATAGATTTATCTTTTTTGTAGAATAACGAGTTTCTAAGCATTATTCTTTATCTTTTTTTTTTTTTAAGAATAACAAGTTTCCAAACATTATTCTTTTAAAATTGATCAAGTTATATTTTTATAGCCTTGACATGACTTTCATTGTGTAATGCTTTATTTATTTTCTTTAACTTTATATCTGAGATAAATTTTGACTAATCTTTGTCGAGTGATGATTTTACTTTTACTCCCTATTTTGACTATAGTGTTATAGATTATATATGTTGTAGATGTTTCAAAATATCCAAGTAAAATTCCTTTATCATATCATTTATGGAGTAAAAATTTCCAAGACTTTCTTTGGTGTTCAAAATAAAAACATCGACATCTAAAAGGATGGAAATAATATGTTGGACTTTCTACTTTTCACGATTCATTAGAAATCCGTTCAACAATCTAATATATATTTACTCGGTAAATAGCAACTTGTATTCATTACTTCATCTTTAGAAGTGTTTAGGAGATGTGTTAGCATTTAGCATTGTTATAACCATTTATTGTAAAATTGATTTTTTCTCTCCACAGTACCATTTTGTTGAGTTGTTCTTAGAGTTGAAAGTTATGGTTAATAAGATAGTTTTTTTTGCAAAAGATTAGAAAATTTTTCTTTTGAAATTCATCTCCATGGTCAGTTTTGATTGAAACAATACATAGGTATTTTTTTTTTGTTTTGTTTTGAACATCCTTACATAACTTACAAAAGACTTTGAAAAACTAATCCTTGTACATTAAAAATTTGACCTATGTTCATCTAGTATAATAATCTACTATAACTAGACTCCTTACCATTTACAAGTTATAGATGCAATTCTAGTATGATCAAATTGTTAAATTGTTGAAGGAATAATAATATTTAATGAATCCAAAGACAAAAAAAAAAATTTGAAGACTTGAAGTTATTTTTAGTCTGTATTTTTATACAATAGTAACCATTATAACATAGATTTAAGCATCTTATACAAAATTTCTCTTGAATGCTGAGATCGCTAAACATGTTGTTAAACTAATTTTCTAAGTCTTACAACTAATTACACATTATTACTTAAGAAATTATATCCATTAATTTCACATATTCAAAGCATAATTTTTTTTCTTAAACATTGCCTCTATAAAAAAAATGGTGTCTGCATAAACAATGTCAATCGTTTGTTCAAAAGGTAAATCTTATTAAGCAACGTTGCTCAACTTTAAGCAACCTTTTATAATCAACTGTATTGGAGATATCGTTAATGGTTTAATGAAAATAAAATACCAACCTTATTGTACGTGTTGTTTTTCTCATACTTTTGCTGTTAAAAACATTAATTTCTTTCTTTTTATCTTAGCAAGGAAGACTCAACTAATATAGATACAATTAAGTGGCTTGTACAATGTTAAGTGTTTTAACCTTTGACAGCTGCAGCAAGTTGAAAGACACCAGTTTACAACTGATTTGATTAATACAATTTTAAAATTGTTTTATATCAACAAAAAGTTGTTTTTCTTTTCAATTATAATATAGTATATAGTTGCAACATATCAACACTAGTAACTATAAACATTTGAACCAAGTAAAAGAGAAGAGGCAAACTATTTAATAGTTTTGGCTGAACACCTCAAACCCCCAACGGCACAGCAGATTCAGGTTTTAAGCGGTTTAATCGGACAGTTCCAAGTAAGTACTCTGGCAGCTCTGCTTCTTCTTTTGCCTGCGACCATGGTATCAACTAAATATAAGAATTACGTGAGAAGCTTGATGAATCATACAGGAGTTTATTCATTGTTGGCCAAGCAGATGTTGACATGCTTTATGCAAGGAATCAAACACATGCACACTACTTTGTCATATCTTGCCATTGTTTTAATTTGCATTTGTCTCTCTTGTTTTTCCCTGTATGCCAATAATGATATCTATGTACTTTATATTATAGAAGGGATCCCTCATCTTGTAAATCATAAGTAGCCTCTAGTATGTGTTAGGTTGTTTAAGGAAGACACCAAAGATATTTGATACCAATAAATTATAAACAAACTCATAAGAGAGTACGACACCACTTTCTTTCAATATAAAATTTTAAGAGATTGAGTTTGCAGGTCTTCCTCGTGCTCGAATATGCACCAAGTTGTACAATCTGTGTATCAGTCAATTCCCATAACAAATGTATTGATAAACACTCTTGACCTAAAACATATGAGCATCCTACTCCCAAGAAAATACACCAAAGAAATCACATAATTGCACATTTTCTATAGAATCACAAGTCTACTTGAAAGGAGCATGGAAAAAACGGATAGTTTATCCATAATATTATGATCAAAAGGAACAAACCTCTATCAAAATTGCAAGGTCAACGACTAGGCTTGTGACATATCCCAGAACAAGGCCAATGACACTCCTAGCTACAGAAGATGATCCAATATCTACATCTATCTGCATAATAAGGAAAACACTATCAAAGTAGAATCTACCATACAAATTATGACAATGGCAAAAAAGTTCCAAACTATTGCACCCAATTTTAAGAATGCGGAAAAGGGGATTTCAATGATTGTCAAGCTAAACATTCAAACTTATTTCCAAATAAATGTTAAGTTTCCACATGAAAGAACAAGTTGTTGTTGATGAGATGTGGGCTTGAAATTTACAGAAGTAAATCCTACGAAAGTTGTTAAAACTGAACCAGCATTAAAACAATGCAGAGATTATAGTGTAGTTCAAGACAACTATCACCGGAGCTAGAAGCCTTAAGGAGAGTGGACTGGCTACAGGACTCCTATTTGTATAATTATTCCCAAATGGTAAACCAAGATGGGAGTTAGCCTTTAGGAAGAGTTAAAATGTGAAGAGTTGTGTTACTACTACAATAAATAGAGGAGAGGGTCCTGTGAAGAGATACATGCATTCAATAAATAAGATGTTGACAACATATTTCTCAAATAAAATGTAATAAATTATTTAAATATGCAGAGATGTTCAGTATAAGTTTCAAGCATAAAATTGCACAAGAATTTGATAGGCAAATATGAACCAAAACATCATCGAAAAATACAATACTCTAAAACTCCAGATAATACTCGCAGAACAGGCTCTACCATGCATTAAGTCAAAAACTTCAAAATCTGTTGCATAATATTTGAGAGCCAATATAAACTAGACTTTATACTTCTTAACTTGCTACTTCAGCTTTACCTCAAAAAAATTATCTTGTTTAAAGTATTTACAAGTGACAGCTTTGCCCAGCAGGCAAGCTTTTGTTCCGACAGCTCGCTTGACCATCCAATATCCCTGTATCCATTGAAAACAATTGGCTGGCTGATACCATCAAGCATAAAATAAGAGCATATCAAACATCATTGAGAATCACACACCTCAACTATGCTAGGAATTAGTTTGAATCTTGTGTCACGAAACGTGTCATCTCCATCCAAAAACTTAGCCAATAGAGAATCTTTACTTACAGCTCTGTCAGATGCATAATATAAAACCAAGCTGTAGTTTGGTTTAGCTGGAACCTGAGATTGATGGCCAAAATAAAAATCTACCTTGATAAAGATCCATTACTATGAGCATTGAATAAATTTCCGTTTTGAATCAATTTTTGTGTACATAGTTACATATATGTATTCGCTCAATTTCTATCTTATACCTACTAATTGCAGTTATGGGGCTAAGATACTTGACAAATTTAACAAACAGAATATGGTCCACTTGGCTCTTTGGGACTCATCCTTATTTCTTTTAAAATATACTTCCATAGTTGGTTCCTAGTTGAGTTGTAGGTAATAGAGGCTAACTGGCTAACCTCTATGCTTAAATAAGAGAACTATACATAGAAAATACCAATTGGTCAACTATTCTCTGGTTCCATCTTAAAGAAACATCTAATAATATCAAAGACAACCAAAGGATGGGTTTTGTAATACCAGCATGTTTATTAAACTTCACCTTGCAGTAAGTTAACATATAAGATAGACAATATCAATAATATCCTTACCTGTAGATTGAATACAAGGACAAATGGAAGTTTTTTCCCAGCTTCTGACTGCAATTTAGAAAGTAAGGATTATTATGCAGTATATCGACTTTATATAAAACAATTAAGAGATGTCCAGTTTAAGGTTTCCCCAGAATAGTCAGGTAACATGCATGCATATTTTGGACCACAAGTTTTAAGCTCACAGCAAGCATAGGAAAAAAAAGATAACAAGCTAGAGCATTATTTTTAAAAATTTACAGAAAAGGTATGACTGAAAAAATGATAATCTGGAACATACATATGGCAACCCAATGGAAAAAAATGTAGCGCAGAATCTGAGGGGGGGCACAACCATACATATGGTATTATACGTAATTGGAAAATAAACATGAAACTATAGAAAAATTAAGCTCACAGAACCTATTGTCAACAAATAAATATCTGACAATGAAGAGCTGAAGAGCGATCTGTAAAAGCTCCATTTAAATAAGGATTGGATGAGGATCCATATCAGAGAAACACTACTAATGAGGAAACTAATATCCGTAAAGTCTAATGAGAAATTTAAAGCATGAATTGACTAATGGTTTTAGAGAAAATCATTGTGTCGAATCCAAATTGATCATATTTTCTCCAACCTTAATTCATGAACTCAAAAACAGCTTTACAGATAAAATCTTCTAGTATAATAAACTTTACCTGAACTAGATTTCTATGATGCAGTGCAATTCTGTCTGCAGTTTTGTCAACTTTTAACCAATCTACTGCTATGAGCTTGAGAAGAGGATCTCCTCCAGCTACCTGCATGAGAATTTTCTTATCTACGATATTCAGCCAGAACACAAAGGGATATAGTATACAAAGCACTTTGCCAGCATGTTACTTTTTCTATAGCCTAAAAGCTAGTTCTTAGAAAAAAATTAAGTTTGAATTACCAATATGCCTGAAATGCCGTAATGGCAATTTTGGGAACTAAATTAATGGGTAAACCGGAACCCATGTATTACTAATGCTATACTTAATTTTGAAAAAGAAACAAAGTTTACTACCCTTTTCCTTTACACTTAACTATTTCAATCACAAATGTCAGTCCAAACAATTAGAAATACTCATTGATCTGAATATGGGATAAGTTTTAAATCTGTTGGTATCATTATCATTTGTCCAGAAAAGCTAAACCCACCTAATCATGTTCTGTGATTCCAACATATACTTAATGGACCATGATGGTTAACTCACCTTAGAATTATCTTTCAGATAGTTCTTTCCTCTAATCATAAATCCTTCACCACTAGGAGAAGTCCAACAGTCTGTATCCTTATCATCCTCACCTCTGCGCAACGAGCCGTGCATGTCACTCACATCAATTGTGACAGAACTTGCATTGGGATCTAATTCTTTCCTTACATCTTGAGCTGCAAGCAGATTGACAGTATTTTAGACAAAAAATTTGAATGGTAAAAAGAATAAAAAGAGAATTAAGAAATTAATAGGCTCAAGTGACATTAATCTTCCTTGTCCTTTGTAATTCACAGCTATCCTAAGCTATCATTTTTCTTCTTTCAAGGTAATAATGAATTACCTGGCCACTACACATGCAATTAGAGGACTAAGGTGTATTACATGAATAAAAGAGCTAAAAATGACTGCAGTAAGATCCCTTTTTTTATCAGTTATAGTTGAAAGTATCAAAGGAAGATAAGAAGACAATGCTCAAAGGACTTAAGGGAGAAATAAAAACCAAAAAAAGACAATAAAACATTACGGTGACTACAGCATCTCTTTGAATTCAATAGCATATAATAGCTGGTATTATTGCATGTTACACCTCCTACGTGATTTTATTTAAATTCTCTGAAGTATATGGTCTCATAGTGCCAAAAAGAATCAGATGCAGAAATCAATGTAATTTTTGAAGTTAGAATAAAGCAGTTGCTGTATTTAAAAATTGAATAATGTAAATAAATTAACTGGACAAAGAAAGCTACACTGGTTTTAAGCCCTTTATCCCATGCAAATAACAAGAAACAAGGCTGACCTGCAGGTCGCTTCAAAGCTACGTTTGAAATGGCCCAAGAAACATTCTTTAATTTGACTTTGTGCTCCTGACAAATTGGGTAAGGATTAAATTATATAACATAACAGAAGAAGTAAGTTTTCTTTGTTTCAAACCTCTCAAACACATATAATATCCAATTCTATTGAAAATTTTGTTGTAGTTGATACACAGATTGAAGAAGGAAACCTCATCAGACCCTTTATCGTCATCACTTTCATCATCTGACGACACTGGCTCGGCAGCGATTGCATCATAAAACTCATCCTGTAGCTCTGCAAAGTCAGAACCGGTCATAGAAGGGTTGGAGCCATGCGAACGAACAGCAGTAGTGGAATATTGTTGGAGGAGTGCTGGATTGGCTCCAATATATTCCTTTAGACCTGTCATTATTTAACATGACGTATTCAATGTCACAGACATCACAGCATAGAACATGCAAGCAAACAAAATACAAACCTTTTTCTCCATTTTTCCTATTTCACCATTATTTTTATGATATGTTTTTTAAGCTTTTCTGCTATATTTGTGAATAGTTTATGCCTCATATCATACTTTTCATGATTTGACATGTCAACATTTCCATAGCCAAGATATTCTACCACAGATTTTGGTTGAAACTATACAAGATGAAAACAAAAGTTCAATTTACTTGACCTGCCACTTGGCACAACAACGCATATGGGACGCTCTTCTCAAATTTTGTGCACTGCTGGCTGTTCTTCCACCGATACCAAGATGCTGAGTTTATCTCTAAAGTGTGGGACACTAAACATCTTGGTCTATCTGCTCCCATAGGTGTGTTCAAATTTCTGATTTCCCAGGTAGATGCTGCGGCCACAACAAAATACATTCAGGGTAAAAGTTCAACAAATGTCATAAACAAGTTCATAGTAATTATTTTATTCATTTATTCAGATGAGTGTACTTAAATATATGGATTTATTGGAAGGCTTAGGATTCTAGACAGTTTATGCCACAAGCATTAGCAACAACTAGTTGAAGTATTGCAATCAAGCAAGCACACTGAAACATTTTAAGGTAGCACAGATTACACATTGCCAAAAAATGTTTGAGTGCAAGACAATGAGTGCATAAATGCACGAATAAGAAGCGAAAATATCTTTTAATACCTTGTCATCAAAATTACTCCTTGTATTTTTAATAAAATAAGAAATTCAATATAGACAAAGACTTAGAAGTGTAAGTGATAAAGAAAACCAGTAACAGGAAACAACAGAAAGAAGCAAAACTATGCTACCCTCAACATATTAGATCATGTGGGTGGCAATGCACCGCACGGACCGACCCGTAGCCTGCAAGAAATAACGCAGGGCGGATTCCCTCATTTGACCCGCTAACTCACTTAAGCCCGCCGCGCACCCCGTGCGGGCTAACGGCGGGGCGGGCTGGCCCGTTAGCCCGCATAAAAAATCCCATCCATATATATCTTCTCAGTTTCTATAGCAAGCCCGCTGCTGCCTCTTTCTTTTATCATCATATTCATTTTCAATCCCTAAAAGAAATAGACCTATGTGCCGCCATCTGCCGATTCCCTCCACAGCCAACACCACCATCTGCCACCGCTCTCCACCGCCGTCTTCTTCCAGGTTCTATCCCTGTTTCTTTTAATGTATTTTTGGGTTGTGGAGTGGGAGTGGGGTTGTTTAAGTTTTAACTGTACTTTGCTGCCTCTGTTTTTGCAAATCTAAAAATTGAAACTCTTTCCAACTATGCAGTGCAGCGAAGCGAACATAGAACATTGCTTTGATTCATTGAAAGGTAAAAGCCTCCACGTGAAACGTGTTCTTGTTTTTTCTTTTGGATTCTCTTTTTCTTCTTCATAATTCCTCTTCACATCTTTTGCTGAATGTAGTTCTTTGTGTGTTAATATTTTGTATCACGGTCTATTTGTAGGAGTTTAGAATGTAAACCTTTTGTGTGTTTAGTAACATAAATTTTTGTCTGCTTACACTTATTTTTATAAAAATGAAAGATCAATAATTTGGAGGAGAAAAAAAAAAGGGAAGAAAATGGCATAATTTGTAATGTAGAGATTGATTCACTGTAAGATTGGGTTTATAATTTAATATTTTATAATGAATCTGAAATGTTACTCTGTGTGGATTAAAAATATTAAAGTTCCAACTAATGTTTCCGCAATAACATTCTAAAAGAATAGTTTTAATATAATGAAGGTGGGTTGCCAAAAATTAACAAATGAAAATCCACTGACCATTAAATTTTAATGGCAAACAGTATATATACGCAATGATTTGCCACGAATTACTGTATAATACATATAGGTCAAATTCAATTACTTTGCTGAGTTGAGAAGATGGATGAGCAGACTTGATTAGTTTGTGGAAAAAGAACTCTGAAGCACTTTTTGAGTCCAAAGAAAAACTTACATATGAATTACAATTTTGTGGTACATTTTTGTTTATATTTTTTTCGCTATTTATTTTCTCTTTTGGATAAAATCTCATAGGCAACTTTTCGAGTCCCTCCAAAATTGCATATGTTGCTATATTTTTCTTGTAATATATAAGACTAATAAATGATATTTAAATCTATTAATAACATGATTAATTCATAATAAATTATCATTACACCCCATTGTATATAATAAACATAATATAATTATATTGATTATATGTTTAGATAGTTTCTTATGTTTATGTTTTTTCTTATGTTTATGGTATTAATCAGGATCTTAATTTAGAAATTGGAATGGATGAAGAGGATATTAATATGCTTCTTTGTGAAAATGAAATTGAGGAAGATGATTTTGAAAAACAATCCGAAATTATTGAAGCTGACAAAAAGAAAAGGGATAAGACTACCACATCTGATTGTTGGAGGTATTTTACTAAGATTGAGGTCGGTAAGGATGGAAAAGAAAGGGAAAGTTGCAATAGAATATATGCAACCGGTGGAAGAAAATATGGCACTTCTCATTTAAATCGGCATGTTATGAAGTGTGATAAAAGAAAAACTAAAGATGTGGGTCAAATGATTTTAGATATGCAGGGAAAGTTGAAAGGAAAAAAGATAGATCAAGTTGTACATCGTGAATTGTTGTCTAATCTAATTATTAGACATAATTTGCCTTATAAATTTG
>Ga0123342_1008859_pt1 | contig 12396 bp, 9 predicted proteins | sample Turbeawhitnodule_FD_89960 | JGI IMG/M metagenome (GOLD analysis project Ga0123342, IMG submission 89960) | Root nodule microbial communities of legume samples collected from Mexico - Turtle bean Mexico white nodule | ecosystem: Host-associated > Plants > Roots > Nodule | place: Mexico: Nepantla... | reverse complement strand
ATAGTTATATATATATAATATATATAAAATTAATATATTAAATATTACATAAATTTATGTAATGAAAATATTTAATTATACTATTAATAACAATATATAATTATAAATAATAAAATGAAATTATAATATCAATAAAACATATATAATTATACAAAATAAAAAATTATATAATAATTATTATTATTATTTTCATAAATTTTAATATATTTACTAATGTCATTTTAATTTAATACAAAATTATTTTGTATTATATTTTTTAAAATTTTAAATATTTTAATTATTTATTTTTATGTAACAATTTCCAACTTTTATATATATAACTCTCATTTTTCATTCAAAATACTGATACTTATGGATATTATATATTACAAAAATTTTGGTTATTTATTTTTTGGGTTTGGTGCTCTCTCTTTAAGGTGGTTTTGCCCCAACCATAAAGGAGAGCTTCCATTGTGGTTGATACAGAAGTCTTTATTCTGAGTACTGTATATGGGTTGGGATACCCCTGAAGTATCCCTTTAATTTTATTTATTCTTTGCTGATAAAAAAAAAATATATTACAAAAATTTAATTAACTCAAATATAAAAAAATATCATAATTTATTATTTAAATATTTTTTAATAATAAGGATAAATTTGTAAACTCACCTTTTACACCTTTAAAATATTTTCTAAATTCTCTTTTAACTATCACATCACTCACAAATTTCAATAAATCATCCTCACAAATTCATTTTCAATCCAAACAACCTAACACATCATCAAACATCCCTTCTAATCCTCACAAATTCACTCCCTCTCCTCCTCACAAATCCTCTCCTCTATCCAAACACAGAGTGCCAAAATAAATGTTCTCACAACAACTTTGAAAATGAGATTGGTTAAAGATTTCCACTTATTGCACGCATGAATGTATAATAATAATTAAGGTAAAACACACATAATCACAAATGAATACAAAATCATTAAAAACATAAATATATACATAGAGTGCATTACTAAAATTCCTAAATAACAACAAACATTACAATACTACTCATAATCAAAAACACAAAACTACAAATGAAAACCTAAAAACATAGCAGAGGCCTATGAACACATATCATCAATAAATTGAACCATAACACAAATTCAACCATAACATGTACGTAATAATGATCAACAATAACACAATTATACAAAACTAGAATAAATTGACCAAAAAAAACTGATATGCTTACAACAAGATACATTCAACAATGAAAACCAATAACCACACCCAAAAAATACCACATGAAATGTGAATAAGTTATTGTTGTAGCTTCAATGATTTTGTGTTGAGCATATTATTTGAATACTCAACAATTATATGTATAATGCATGTAAAACAAACACACAAAAAGAATATCATACATAAACAAAAACACATCATACAATAAAACTGATAATTAACCATTTCAGGTTATAACATATCAAAACAGAACAGAGAAAACACTCACAATTAAACATGAAATATGAAGCCTCTATTGTTGTAGGTGGCTTATTTTGTGTTAACAATATTATATTAAAACTTAACACATTTTAAATAAGCCACACGTATTCTTAACTTAAATAATAGTTTTTTATGTACTCGAAGGTTCTTAGTATTAGACAGCTAAAATAATAACAACACATTATTTGCAAAACCAGATATTACATGTACATAAAATGTAATAAAAAACAATCTATCTAAAAAATAATATACATAATTTCTTTTAAACTCAAATAAAAAACATTATACAACATATTATGAAAGCAAACCAAATAATAATAAATAAGGTGATCAAAAATTAAAACATGAACAATAAGATTACGAACACTTACACTTCCATGTTTTGTAAAACCCTATTTCTTTCTTTCTTTTCTCTCTTTTCTTTTTCTCCCTTTTTCTTTTCCTCTCTTTTTTCTTTTTTCTCTCCTCTTTCTCTCTCATCTTCTTCTCTTTTTTTTCTTTTTCTTCTCTCATTTCTCTTTTTTTTCTCTCTTTTCTCTCTTTCTTTTCTTTCTCTCTTTTCTCTCTCTCTTTTCTTTCTCTTTTTTTCTCTCTTTCTTTTCTTTCTCTCTTTTTTTCTCTTTTTTTTTCTCTTTCTTTTCTTTCTCTCTTTTTTTTCTCTTTTTTTTTCTCTCTTTTCTCTCTTTCTTTTCTTTCTCTCTTTTCTTTCTCTTTTTCTTTTCTCTCTCTCTTCTTTCTCTTTTTTTCTCTTTTTTCTCTCTTTCTTTTCTTTCTCTTTTTTTCTCTCTTTGCTCTCTTTCTTTTCTTTCTCTTTTTTTTCTCTCTTTCTTTTCTTTCTCTCTTTTCTTTCTCTTTTTTTTTTCTCTCTTTTCTCTCTTTCTTTTCTTTCTCTCTTTTCTTTCTCTTTTTTTTCTCTCTTTTCTCTCTTTCTTTTCTTTCTCTCTTTTCTTTCTCTTTTTCTTAAATCTTTTTTTTTCTCTCTCTTTTTTTCTTTTTTTCTTTTTTTTCTCTCTATTCTCTTTTTTTTTGGTTTTTTTCTCCTCTTTCTCTCTTTTTTTCTTTCTCTCTTTTTCTATTTTCCTCTCATATTTCTTTTCTCTCTTTTTTTTTTCTTTCTTTCTTTCCTCTCTCTCTCTTTTTTCTTTATTTTTCTCTCATTTCTCTTTTTCTTTCTTTTTTTCTCTCATCTTCTTCTCTTTTTTTCTTTTTCTTCTCTCATTTCTCTTTTTTTTTCTCTCTTTTCTCTCTTTCTTTTCTTTCTCTCTTTTCTTTCTCTCTTTTCTCTCTTTCTTTTCTTTCTCTCTTTTCTTTCTCTTTTTTTTTCTCTCTTTTCTCTCTCTCTTTTTCCCTCTTTTCTCTCTTTCTTTTCTTTCTCTCTTTTTTTCTCTCTTTTCTCTCTTTCTTTTCTTTCTCTCTTTTCTTTCTCTTTTTTTTTCTCTCTTTTTCTCTCTTTTCTCTCTTTCTTTTCTTTCTCTCTTTTCTTTCTCTCTTTTCTCTCTCTCTCTTTTTTCTCTTTTCTCTCTTTCTTTTCTTTCTCTCTTTTCTTTCTCTTTTTTTCTCTCTTTCTTTTCTTTCTCTCTTTTCTTTCTCTTTTTCTTAAATCTTTTTTTTTTCTCTCTCTTTTTTTCTTTTTTTCTCTCTATTCTCTTTTTTTTCCTTTTTTTCTCCTCTTTCTCTCTTTTTTTCTTTCTCTCTTTTTCTATTTTCCTCTCATCTTTCTTTTCTCTCTTTTCTCTCTTTTTTTTTCTTTTTTTCTTTCCTCTCTCTCTCTTTTTCTTTATTTTTCTCTCTTCTCTCTTTTTTCTCTCATTTCTTTTTTTTTCTCTCTCATTTCTCCTTTTCTTTCTTTTTTTCTCTCATCTTTGTCTCTTTCTTTTCTCTCATTTCTCTTTTTCTTTCTTTTTTTCTCTCATCTTTGTCTCTTTTTTTTCTCTCTTTTCTTTTTTCTTTCTCTTCTTTCTTTCTTTTATCTCTTTTTTTTCTTTCATTTCTCTTTTTCTCTTTTTTCTTTTTTCTTTTTTTTCTCTCATTTCTCTTTTCCTTTCTTTTCTCTCTTTTTCTTCTTTTTATCTCTTTTTTTCTCTCCTCTTTCTCTCTCTTCTTCTTCTCTTTTTTTTTTCTTTTTCTTCTATCATTTCTCTTTTTTTTTCACTTTTCTCTCTTTTTTTTTTCTCTTTTTTCTTTTTTTCTTTCCTCTTTCTCTCTTTTTTTCTTTTCTCTCTTTTTTTTTCTTTCTTTTCTCTCCTTTTTTTCACTCATTTGTCTTGTTCTTTCTTTTTCTTTTTTCCTCTCTTCTTTCTCTCTTTTTCTTTTTCTCTCTTCTTCTTCTCTTTTTTTCTTTTTCTTCTCTCTTATTCTTTTTTTTCTTTTTCTTCTCTCCTCTTTCTCTCTCTTCTTCTTCTCTTTTCTTCTTTTTCTTCTCTCATTTCTTTTTTTTCTCTCTCTCTTTTTTCTCTTTCTTTTCTTTCTCTTTTTTTTTTCTCATCTTTCTCTCTTTTTTTTCTCTCTATTCTCTTTTTCTTTTTCTGTCTTTTTTCTTTTTTTCTCTCTATTCTCTTTTTTTTCTTACTTTTCTATCCTCTTCCCCTCATCTTTCTCTCTTTTTTTTCTTTCTTTTCTCTCTTTTTTTTCACTCAATTCTCCTTTTTTTCTCTTTTTTTCTTTCTTTTCTCTCTTTTTTTTCACTCTTTTCTTTTTTTTCTCTTTTTTTTTTCCTTTTCTCTCTCTTTTTTTTCTTTCTTTTCTCTCATTTCTCTTTTTCTTTTTTTTCTTTCCTCTTTCTCTCTCTTCTTCTTTTTTTTTTCTTTTTCTTCTCTCATTTCTCTTTTTTATTTCTTTTTTTCTCCTCTTTTTCTCTCTTCTTTTTTCTCTTTTCTCTCTTTCTTTTCTTTCTCTCTGTTTTTTTTCTTTTTTCTATCCTCTTTCTCTCTTTCTTCTCTCTCTCTTTTCTCTCACTTTTTTTTTTCTTTTCTCTCTTTTTCTTTCTTTTCCTTTTTTTTCTCATCTTTCTCTCTTTTTTTTTCTTTCTTTTCTCTTTTTCTTTTTTTTTTTTCTCTCCTCTTTCTCTCTCTTCTTCTTCTCTTTTTTTTTTCTTTTTCTTCTCTCTTTTCTCTTTTTTTTTTCTCCTCTTCCTCTCATCATTCTCTCTTTTTTTCACTCATTTCTCATTTTCTTTCTTTTTCTTTTTTCCTCTCATCTTTCTTTTCTCTCTTTCTTCTTCTTTCTTTCTTTCATTTCTCTTTTTTTCTTTTTTCTCTCATCTTTTTCTTTTCATTTCCCTCTTTTTTTCTTTCTTTTCTCTGTTTTCTCTTCTTTTTCTTTTTTACTCACTATACAGTAAGTAGTGTATATATAGTATATAGGGCATAAAATGATCCAAGAAACAAGAACATGCTTCCCCTTCACTCTTTATAATCTAAAAGTAAAAAGAATATCACATCACACATAATTTATAAAATACAAAAATCTAGCACAATTATAATACTTTAATCAAATACTGAAGAAAAGATATAATATAAAACGTTTTTGCAAAGAAAACCTGAATCAAAGATGACCTTCATTCTTCTGATGACCAATTATGACAATAATCATCTCTCTCTTTCTTTTCTCTCTATTCTCTTTCTTTTCTCTCTTTTTTTTTTCTTTCTTTTCTTTTCTTTTTCTTTTTTTCCTTCCTTTCTCTCTCTCTTTTCTTTTTTTTTCTCTCTTTTTTCTTTTTTCTCTCCTCTTTCTTTCTTTTCTCTCTTTCTCTCTCTTTCTTTTCCCTCTTTTCTCTTTTTCTTTTTCTTTCTTTTCTCTCTTTTTTTTCTCTCATCTTTCTTTCTTTTTTTCTTTCCTTTCTCTCATTTTTCTTTTTTATCTCTTTTCTTTCTTTCCTCTCTTTTTTTCTTTCTTTTCTCTCTTTTTTTTTCTCTTTTTTACACACTATACGATGTATAGTATAGTATATAGAGTATATGATGATCCAAGAACCAAGAACATGTTTCTCCTTCACTCTTTATAATCTAAAAGTCAAAAAGAATATCACAACATCACACATAATTTATAAAATACAAAAATCTAGCACAATTATAATACTTTAATCAAATACTGAAGAAAGGGTATAATATAAAACGATTTTGCAAAGAAAAACTTCATCAAACCTGAATCAAAGATGATCTTCATCCTTCTTTTCCAACTCCAAAAGTTATCTTTCATGACCAATTATGACAATAATCATTCCTGACGAGAGACACAACAATAAGAAGAAAAAAAGTCTCAAATTATTGTGTTAATATGTGAGGTGAAACTTATATATAGAGAAACAAAACCTAACTCTCAATCATTTTGAAAAGAAATATAATTATATCTTATCTACTCAAATATGGTTATAACAAATTATATTATATTATATCAAAATCTAATTTAATCACACACATATATTTAAAATTTAATGGGTTTATAAAGCCTTCAGTTTAGTTTTAAATTTAAAATTTAGAAAATTGGAAAATTTAAAATTTTTCAAATCCTAGAATTTTTTTCAAAACACTTCCAAATTTTCAAATTTTCAAATTTTTAATTTTCTCTCTTTCTCTTCTTTCTCTTTTTTACACATTATACAGTGTACAATAAGTAATGTATAGTATTGTATACAGGGTATATGATGAACCAAGAAGATCTTTCCCTTTCACTCTTTATAATCTAAAAGTAAAAAAGAATATCACAACATCACACATAATTTATAAAATACAAAAATCTAGCACAATTATAATACTTTAATCAAATATTGAAGAAAGAGTATAATATAAAACGTTTTTGCAAAGAAAAACTTCATCAAACCTGAATCAAAGATGACCTCCATCCTTCTTTCCCAACTGCAAAAGTTATCTTTCCTTACCAATTATGACAATAATCATCTGTCTCATTTTTCTTTTTTCTCTCTTTTTCTTTCTTTGCTCTCTTTTCTCTCTCTTTCTTTTCTCTCTATTCTCTTTCTTTTCTCTTTTTTTTTCTTTCTTTTCTTTTCTTTCCTTTTTTCCCCTCCTTTCTCTCTTTTATCTTTCTTTTCTCTCTTTTTCTTCTTTCTCTCTTTTTCTTTTTTTTCTCTCTTTCTCTTTTTTTTTCTCTCTTTCTCTTTTTTACACACTATTCAGTGTACATTAAGTAGTGTATAGTATAAAGGGTATATGATAATCCAAGAACCAAAAACATGTTTCCCCTTCACTCTTTATAATCTAAAAGTCAAAAAGAATATCACAACATCACACATAATTTATAAAATACAAAAATATAGCACAATTATAATTCTTTAATCAAATATTGAAGAAAGGTTATAATAGAAAACTTTTTTGCAAAGAAAAACATTATCAAACCTGAACCAAAGATGACCTTCATCCTTCTTTCCCAACTGCAAAAGTTATCTTTCATGACCAATTATGACAATAATCAATCCTCACGAGAGACACGACAATAAGAGGAAAAAAAAGTCTCAAATTATTGTGTTAATATGTGAGGTGAAACTTAAATATAGAGAAACAAAACCTAACTCTCAAACAATTTGAAAAGAAATATAATTATATCTTATCTACTCAAATGTGATTATAACAAATTATATTATATTATATCAAAATCTAATTTAATCACACACACATATATTTAAAATTTAATGGGTTTATAAAGCCTTCAGTTTAGTTTTATATTTAAAATTTTGAAAATTTAAAAATTTAAAAATTTTCAAATCCTAAACCTTTTTCGAAACACTTCCAAATTTTAAATTTTTAAATTTTTAAATTTTCAAATTTTCAAAATTTTAAATTTTAAAATTTTAAAATTTCTAAATTATTAAATTTTCAAATTTTAAAATAAATTTCGAAATTTGAACGGTTTCGAAAAGGCTTTGGGATTTGAAAAATTTTAAATTTAAAACTAAATTGAAGGCTTTATAAACCTATTAAATGAATAAGCAAATGGAGCAATTTTCTATTTAATTTACGGATTAACTTTCCATTTGATATAATGAGAAATTTTCTATTTGATTTACTGATTAGTTTTCATTTCTTACCATTTCAGTTAGTTCAATCAAAGAATTTACGATTTTGGAAAATCTCTAGAAGCTTTGGTGTTTGTGGTGTGTTGTGGGAACATCTCTCAAAAGTTGCCTTTTTTTTAAGGAACAAAAGAAGTTGACAATTTATTGGCTTTGGTTTTGTTTCAGTTTTATTTCAAAGTATGCAATATAATAATGTAAGTTATTGGGAAGAAGAATTTGTTGAAGATCATCTTGAGCATCATAAGGGGTTTGTTTTCTGATAATTAGTTTAGCATTTCTTCTCTTTAAAAATGAAAAAAAAAACTTCTACAATAAAAAGTAATTGGTGATAATTTTCCACTGCAGAGACTTCAGGAGAGATCCGGTTGAATTTGAAATTATGAATGCTCGAGAAAAAAAAACTGAACATGTATCATGCTGATGGAATGTCGGTGTGATTTCCTCATCAATTAAGATTGTGTTTCAAATGTAATTTAAGAAGTTATCAAAGGCCATTGTTGAAGAATGAAGACCCATATTGGATGCTCTTGACATGGATGCTAGCAATGGGAATTCCTTGGAAGCTCATGCATTTTTACAACTAATAGAAAGTTTTGGTATTGCATTTGATTTTAATGAGGAGGAGTTATCCAGGATAATTCCAGTGTATCTCCACGTCGTCAAGTGTTGATTTGTGTCGTTACCTTGGGTATACATATTTGAGTTATTTACAAATTAAAATATTTATATACAATATATGTAATATAAACTAGAGTCGATGGCCCATGTTGTGTCCTAGATATTATTGTGACTTTAACAACTACTTCTCCTTTTATTCTCACTATTATAACATTTTGAAAAAAAAAATCTTAATCTATATCCAACTGTTTTAATTTTGGAAGCCAATTTTCTGTGTTTTTTTAGTTTTCTCACAAAAAATTCAACTACAGTTCGAATTTTCAGGACAGAAACATCAAATGTATTTACTTTAAAATGAGAATACCAAAATCATAAATTCAACAAAATAGAGGTAAAAAGTTATATATTTTAAAATATGATGTTAGTTTTCATATATTGAAATTTTTACATTATCAATTAATTACAATTTTATCTTAAATAACTTTAAAAAAAACTTAAATATAATTATGATATTGAATACATAATAGAGGACAAAAATTATATATTTTAAAATATTGGATACATAATAACAATAAAATACTGAATAAATATTAATAATAATAATAATAATAATAATAATAATAATAATAAAATACAGATATACATTAAAAACAAAAATAAAAAAATTAGGATATATTTAATTCAAAACAATTAAATGATAACTTAATTTTAATAATAAAGTACTAAATTGGTATATTTAATTAGGATATAAATTAAATTAATCAAAACAAAATTGATAAAAGCATAAAAGCATTTGTACAATAAAATTATAGGATTGTGAATGTATTGGAACTCTATTTTTATTAAAAGATAAATATTTAACTAACTAATAAATTAAAATAGTGGGAATGAAATTTATAGAGACTAAATTAAAAGAGGAAATTCATGAAATCGAAAAAGCAAATAAAAACAAAAGCAACTAAAAGGAAAAACAATTATATTTAAAGCAATCCTTGACATTTTAGATTCAACAAGCGATGCGGCTATTTATTGCACGCTAATAAAAATTGCAACATGTTTAGTCGTTTTCTGCTGGGCTTGGGCACCGTTGCCATAAATCTAATGTTTTCTTTTTCTTGAAAAATCATGTACTATCAAAAATTATATCCTACCTGCATTACCACCCTTAAATCATCGCATACACATAAATTAAGTCATTCTATCTCAACAAGAAAATCATAAAATAAAAATCAATTTTAAAACAAAAAATAATTAGTTATTATAATGACTAAATTAGAGACCATTGTAGGGATTGAATAATTTTTTTGTTTTTAAATTAGTTTCTATTATTGTTAAATGATTTCTAAATTAATATCTAATTAGTAACTAAGGTTTTTGCTACCAAATTTAAAATCTAAATAATTGGTAGTTAAAACCTTTGTAGCTAATTAGATATCAATTTAGAAACTATTTCACAATAATAGAAACTAATTTAGAAACCAATTTTTTTTTTAGATTATGAAATAATCTCTAATTTAGTTACTAAATGTTGGTTTCTAATATTGTAACTAGCTTAAGATTTAAATTCTACTAAATATATTATTAAACTTAATATATTATAAGGAATAAATTTTTTTACATAATTTCCTAAAAATACCATAAACCATAACTTAATATATATATATATATATATATATATATATATATAATATTAAAATATGTAAATAACTATATATAAATTAATATTTTCTAATCTAATAAAGAAATTCCATCTATCACTTCCTTCTCTCTATACTATTTAAATATTATTTTTCATTGTTAGCGACTAATAAAGACTAAAATAGTCAAAATAATTCAATAACTATTTGTTTCTTCTAAAAACAATTCAAAACTTGGTAGAGTAATTACTCACACTTACAAGCAAGATACTATGGGTTAGATAAAAATAAAACCCAATTTTAAAATTTCTAGGATTTTTTAGAGGAACGCCAAAATCTTAATAATTAAAATTCTTACATCCAATGCATAACTCACAATTAATATATGAATATAAAACTACTTATCTAACTCAGTATTTACTTTAAAGAACTCAAATATAAAATTCTCTAAAGTAGATGTAAAATATTTTCTCTTTCTCGTTATTATTCAACCACAAAAATGTGGAACTTGTATGGGTTTTCAATATTAGAGAGAGAAAAGAAAATAGTACAATGAGATGGGAATTGTGAAAACATGTTTTTTTAAGTTTAAATGAAAAGTTTAAGATAAGTGAAAAATAAATATTTGATTATTTTAAACTTATAAAATTTATTTTAAATACGAGAACAACTGCTATTGAATCCACCCTCTCTTATATTTAATTAATTCACTTTGTATAGAATTTTATTTTATTTTCTTCATGTAACATAGAAACTCTCATTTATGTGGATTGTAGGTTTTTTTTTTATTGTACACCTTCCACATAATGCAACTTTTCCTTTTATATATGACCTTTTCCAGTACTTCATTAACTATTTCCTTATTTAGGACTTCCTTCAATTTCATTCAGAGCATTTTAATAATCTTGAACATACTTAATACCAAGAATATGGATATATTCTCGTTTAGCTCTTCATATAATATTTCTTTTAGATATTAACAATATAAAGAATGTGTTATTTTTGCTAGGTCATTTTTCACTATTATGAAATTCATTTATGGCTACCATTTATACTCTTTAAGTGATTCTTAAACAAAATTATAAACCTAAAATTAAACTCATTTGACTTAGGACTTTTACTACTCTCCATTTCCACATCGCCTTTGTTACCTCTATTTCACTGAACAATGATATTAGCTTCATGATTATATCTTTAAGATTTGAGAATTATTATTAAATACTTCGCATAATCACTCTTGTAAAATTTTGTGTTTTGTATAAGGATTATAATACTCTAAGTGTCTGTTATATTTAGTTCATTCTTCTTCTTCTTTTTTCTGATAAAAAAAAACTTAAACAGTTTGGGTCTCCCATCCATCACTTTTGTTTTTAGAATTAACGCTTAATGATCTAAAATAGTTCTATCTTTTACAAATTATTTATTTAGCAATCATACCTATGCACATTCATATTTTAAACCCTATAGGATATAACATATTTATAAACAATATCACATTCTAGGTACAATTACGGAGAAAAAAAGAAATAGAATATAATGGAAAAATGCAACTAGAAATTACTAAGTGTGAATAGTGGTAGTTATGAAGAAAATTCATGTCATAAAACAAAGGGAAAAAAAATAGGAAGAGGTGAAGAGTTAACCCTTAATTTTTGGGATAAAGTTTGAGACATTTTTCGTGGAGAAATACAATAACGATATAGTAGAGTGACTAATGCTTATTGTCTCGATTGATAAAATACTCACTTTCACGCAAATATCTTTTAACAAGAATTAAAAGAGACTTTTAACTATTGTTAATAAATACGTCATTGTAAGTTCTACAATTCAACAATGGTTTTGTTTAACCCATCATCATAAGCGGATTTAATAATGATAAAAAAGACTCAAATTCGTCGTCAAAATAAAAAAAAAAAAAAAAAATTGTTAAGAAAACAACAACAGTTTTAGAATGAATCGTTGTTAAGTATGTTAAAAATAATGATGATTGGTGTAATAATTATCGTTGTATGCGAGTTTTTTTTAAATGTAACTAAATTTTGCATAATTCTTGAACCTGTAAATAGTACATTCATTTCCAAATATATATTGGTACAAACACTTGTGGATTTGACTGTTGTAAAGAGATTAATCGACCCACAAGTATAAATGCATATAAAATATACTTAGTAAATTTAAACAAAGTTTCAAAACAACAAAAAAATTCTATAAAAATCTAATTGTACAAAATTTTTACTAGTGTGTCATATACTCTAAAGTGTTATATATATTAACAAAATATTTGGCCTATGTTATTATGAATTTTATAACATATTTCCTTATTCACCTCTATTAATACTAGCTCACATAATGGTATTTATGTTGATTTTTACTTAATCCCAAGTCTCACATCGGTGGGTTCATTGTTTGGGAAGGAGGTTTGAGAGTTATAAATTAAACTTTCCTCCTTCCCTGTTATATATCCCAATTTGTAATATCTTCTCTCATAATAATAAAAGTGAGTTGTTTTTGCTGTGCTTGGAGATTAGGCTAAATTGGCCGAACTCCGTTAACAATTTTCGGGTGTGTTTTTTCCTCTTTATCTCTTTTATTATTCCGCTTTATTTATTCAATATTATTTGTCGGGTAGCTCTGTTAGGGTT
>Ga0123342_1008857_pt1 | contig 12399 bp, 3 predicted proteins | sample Turbeawhitnodule_FD_89960 | JGI IMG/M metagenome (GOLD analysis project Ga0123342, IMG submission 89960) | Root nodule microbial communities of legume samples collected from Mexico - Turtle bean Mexico white nodule | ecosystem: Host-associated > Plants > Roots > Nodule | place: Mexico: Nepantla... | reverse complement strand
CACTCCCCACTAGACCACACAACATCCACCTCCTTCCCATTCCCACTCCCACATCCCACCTCGTCATTCTCAAACTTAAACATGAAAACCGCATGTCCCTCGTTTTTACCACCATCACTATTGTCATTCACATCACTATTTTTACCATACTTTACATGCATCGAATAGGATAACCCAAAACAAAACCCTAAAATCAAAACCCAAAACAATACCCTAAAATCAAAATCCAAAACGGAATCCTAAATAACCCATAAAATTAAAACTCAAATAAGAATCTACATAGCTACTATAATGCAATAAAATCCTAAACCCTAAACGAAAACTAACCTCCAAAGAATCCCCCAAATCGCACGCACACCAAATGTCAACCCAGATTGAAGGCGCAATCTCCCACCGAATTGAAGGCACAAGAATCTCCCTAAACCCAGCACTGCTCGATAAATGAGGAAAAGAAGCTTTCGGAAAAACGCATATACCCAACAGCACCGCTCGATAAATGACGAAAAGAAGCTTTCGAAAAAACACTGATTTTTATTTTTTTAACAAAAAGACAAAATTGCCCTTGCTATGTCATCAAATTTGCCATCTAAGCAGGTTGTATATAAGCGCAACCCACCTGTTTGTTGTTCATATATCACTGCTCATATTTTATATAGAACTTTATTTACATTAATTTATTTATAAATTATTTTATTGATTGAAGTATTGTTTATATTCATTTTATTTTATCAAGCATTAAGCCTTCTTTTATTAGAATATTAAAATTTGATTCAATTTTATTATTTTTTCTTACATTTTTATTGTCCAGAAAGTGATATCAACAACTACAATTAAATAAAAAGATTAAAAATAAATAAATAGATTAAAAATAAATAAATAAATAAAGTTTATTTTTAAATAAAATGGTGAGTAAGCGGTTTATCATCCCTGTAACGAGTTATTAATTTTAACTCGTATAGCATTCACGAGTTCATCCGACCTGTTCTACTTCCACTTTTAATAATCAGTGACAGAAGAGACGCGAAACAAATTCTCTGGTTGCCAAACAAAAATTGATATATTTTGACTATGTAAAATAGTTACTTCTTAACTTTGCAAGGATTTTCTAATTTATGTTTAATCATATTTTTTCATTAAAATACTAAAAAAATATAACGTTTTTTACAAAATTAAATATTAAAGTGAAAATTTGCAAAATAAAAAATAAAAATAATCGTCCCACTCATTTTCACTTGAAACCAGAAAGCTTCTAAAAAGTAAAATAAAAAACAATGAAAACTAAAGTAAAATAAATTGTGGAGCTGAGACAGTGAAAGCTTGAGTTAAAATTAAGTTTGTAAAAGGAAGTTTCTACAAAACTGAATTTTTAGATAAGAACATGTCAGAAAACTAGCTTCATTTTCGAATCTGAGGATTTGCATTCTTATTCTCTCTCTATAGTGATAGTGTGATTCCTGTAGCCATATATGTTGTCATGAATTCCTCTGAATCAAACCATGAACATGTTCTTCCCAATCCCAAGTCCCGTCCTTTCACATCAAAATTCAGAAAATTTACATTTCACTCACTCTCTTTATTGGTTCTCCTTACGTCAATCTATTGGGGATTCACAACAACAAACTATTACAAAGTTCACCACTTGAAATACTCCCTCACATCACCATCGATTGTACATGCAATTGGGTCTCTCTTTTTACCCTCAAAACCAGTTTCTGTGCCCTCCGATCATTGTGTGCTATGGATGGCCCCCTTTCTTTCAGGTGGTGGGTATAGCTCGGAAGGTTGGTCCTATATTTTGGCCCTTCATGGTCACAGAAAAATGCAATCTTTAAGGTTGGCGATTGACCACCATGGTGATCTAGAATCTTTGGCGTTTTGGCAGGGTTTGCCACTTCATATGAAGAACTTGGCACGTGAGTTGTACCAAGCTCGGTGTAGAATGAACGAGACAATTGTTATTTGCCATAGTGAGCCTGGTGCCTGGTTCCCTCCACTGTTTGAAACCATCCCATGCCCTCCATCTTTTTACAATGATTTCAAGTCTGTCATTGGCAGGACCATGTTTGAGACTGATAGAGTGAATGATGATCATGTGCAGCGCTGTAATACAATGGACTATGTTTGGGTTCCTACAGAGTTCCATATCTCTACATTTGTGAAAAGCGGGGTTGATCCTTCCAAGGTTGTGAAGATTGTTCAACCTGTTGATGTGAAGTTCTTTGATCCCGTAAGGTACAAGCCAATGCATCTTTCTTCTAGAGCAAAACTTGTCTTAGGTTCCCGTGTGAGGAAGAGTTTTGTGTTTTTAAGTATCTTCAAATGGGAGTATAGGAAAGGGTGGGATGTGTTGTTAAAATCATACTTGAAGGAATTCTCAAATGAGGATGGGGTTGCTTTGTACTTGTTAACAAATCCTTATCATACTGACAATAATTTTGGTAACAAGATATTGGATTTTGTGGACAGTTCGGGTATGGTAGAACCAGGAAGTGGTTGGGCTCCAGTCTATGTTATTGATACTCACATACCATTGAGTGACTTGCCTAGAGTTTACAGGGCAGCTAATGCTTTTGTTCTTCCTTCCCGAGGGGAAGGATGGGGGAGACCAGTGGTGGAGGCCATGTCAATGGCATTGCCTGTGATTGTAACAAATTGGTCTGGACCAACTGAGTATTTGACAGACGATAATAGCTATCCACTGCATGTGGATAGAATGAGTGAAGTAACAGAAGGTCCATTCAAGGGACACCTTTGGGCTGAACCTTCTGAGGATAAACTTAAGGTTCTTATGAGGCAGGTGATGAATAATCTCACTGAGGCTACAGCCATAGGCAGGAAGGCAAGGGAGGACATGATAAGACGGTTCTCGCCTGAGATTGTGGCCGACATTGTTGCGGATCACATACAAAACATTCTAGGGCAATAAGGACTATGAAGCTTCTGGTTCTGTTTCTCCACAGCTGCTATACTTCAAATCTGACTTGTGTTGTCATTCATTATCAAGGAGATTGCGATTGTAAGTGGACATATTGTTGACTTCTAGGGAATTGATCAAGGCTCAGCAAACTAATCAGTGGAAGGTAATGCCTTCAATAATTAATTCTTTTTCTTTTTGAGAATTTTTGCTAAAGGGATGTGTATTTCTGGAGGAACACAAGACTGTTTTTCTCTGGGGAAATCTCCATCAATTTGGAACAATATCTGGCTGTTTAGTAGGGGTTTTGACCACATAAATAGCATCATTTATGCTTTCTCTTTTGATTAACTTGAAAGAAAAATATAAGTCCTTCCTTGTGCAAATTCTGATTTACCGAATTGTAATGTTAGTGATATATAAAATTATGATTGAGTGATATATAAAATTCTCTTTTACAACAAAACCTTTTCTCACTAGATCATGTCGGCTACATAGATCATATGGCACTGTTCAGGTCAGTTAAATAACAAAGCTCTCTTGACAACTTCTTCCAGTGTCCTTCTTGATCTCCTTGTCATTTTCATAGTACTAAAAAGTATACAATCTACTTCTCTCATTGGTGCATTTTGAAGCTTTCCTTTTACAAGTCCAAACCACCTAATCAATTTTCTATTATTGTTTCCTCAATTCGTGTTACACAACCTCCCCTTGTATACATTCAGTTTGTAACTTGCCTTTTCTTGTGTGGTCACACACATTCATCTTAAAATTCTCATTTCAATCAATCTCACACTTTTCTCTTGTTATACCTTTAAAGTCTAACACATTCACTACCATAAGTTATAGTCAAATGTACGGCAGTATGATAAAGTTTGCCTTTGAGTTTGGTAGATATTTTGAAGTCACAAATAACTCATGATCTATTTCTCCATTTTAGCCATCTTGCTTGTTTCCTATGTGTGACATCATCATTAATTTCCTCATCATTTTGTAGTATTGATCGTGAATATCTAAACTTAGAAACATGTTGTTTTATGTGTACCTGATAAGCACCTTCATCACAACACATGATAAGAAGTAAAAAGTGGAGAATTTACTTGGAAAACAAAGTATTTATTTTAATAAGGAATGAAAATCATTCAATACTTTCTTCTTTAAGAAATTTACAACATCAAATAAGTGCCTCAATTTTTATTGTCTGATATCTGTTTATCTATGATGTAACCTTCCTAATTAATTAATAATACCATGAAATGTTTTGGATAAATGTGACTTTTTTTTCTCTAAAAAAAGGGTGTGCAAAGCATCACTATACAAGATTGATATCCTAACTAGGTCAGCACCTTCCTCAGTCTGTATCAATCATTTGGAGCACACCAAGAAATCCATTTAAAGATATAACAGAACAAATATACATAATAGTATGGGGAAAAGCCAAATTCACTAGGAAAACTAAAAGTTAGATAGACCAAGTCTATCTCTAAAAAATTCAAGACTCACAAAAGTGACTTAGTTATCCAGCTGCCTGTTTCCACTCAGTCCAACCACAGCACCGGACATGAATCATTGTCTATCATTCTCAGGTTTCAAGGGTTGAATTTGATGGATGGACCTGTGTATTGTATCTGCTTTTCTAAATTCACTCTAGAACTGCACTGGTTCCTCTTTTGTCGTCTAAACGGAGCAACATTACTTTGGGATTAGAAATGTTGCACTTTAAACTAATTTTGGAGTTGTGACTTTTGCCTGTAATCACTTTAATTGAATTAAAATATCTCTGCTAATATTGATTAAATCGAAAACTTGGAACAGTAGCCTCCAAGGTTTTATTTGGGATCTTATTATTTTATTTTGGAATGTTCCATGTTGCCGTTGTTGCACAGTGACCAACATCATGTTGTATAGGACCGGCTGGTTTTCTGGTACAGGACATTAAGGCGCATTGTTGAGCTATGGTTTCTAGTCAAGATTGAACATCTGATTATCTTGTATGCTCTTGTTGTAAACTTCCAAAGTTTTGATTGATGTCTGGTGCCCCCAGATATCCCAAACAATTGTGTTCTAGTATTTTTTTATTGTGTTCTAGTATTTTTTTATCCTGTCAGCTGAATTCCTCGTACTTGCATTCACTCTCAAAGAATGAATCACTGAAACATCATAAGTCAAAATATGTGCATATAAAGTTTGAAATGTTTTTAACCATGAAAGAATAATTTTTCACCCAGGAATATATTACATAAGTTCAATCTTATCCATACTAGATTATGTGCAGGAGCTAATCAACTACTGAATTAACAACTATTTCTAGACTCATAAGTCATAACTAATTATAGTTTACTAAGGTTCCAACATGTGTTAATTAGGTAAATGAATCTGGATTATCATTCTAACAAGCATCACTATGTTCCAGCTTTTCCTGAAAACCCAAGCAAGGTTCAGTTTCTTACTCCAACTGTTAAGAATATGGAGAAAAGCACTTGGTGAAAATCAATTTCCGGAACAGCTCTGATTTGATCACTTGTGTTTTTTTTTTTTTCTCTTTTTAGCTAATGCTGTGAAGCCATTACCAAGGATATAAGTGATATATTTTTATCTTTCTTAATACGCTATTATAGAAATACCCTTTGGTATTAACTTCGTTTTGAACTGAAAGTTCAAATAGGAAGTGCTCATACCTTATTTATTGATAAGCTCTACATGTTATATCCATTTATTACCATAACTTGGTAGGTAAGTACAGGACCAGTTAGCGATGCATGCATGCTCGTATAAAGCATGATCTCATTTTATTGTCTAGCATTTGTGACAATCTGGACTTCAGTCTAAAATGTGTTATCTTCCTGGGAGCTTGTGACTTGCTGTTGCTTAACATTTGGCTTACGGTCTAGTTGACTTCTGAAAACTTTTCCATCCTTCACATAGAGTTTTTGATTTGAAAATTCATCTGTTACAACTTGAATATATTTATTCATAAGTTTATTTTGCAATTCATATTGGATAAGTCTGCCAAAACAGTTTGGGGTGCAGAAAATTTTGAACTTCAGCCTTGTTTCCCATGTAACACCATTCAATAAATGTTGTTAACTTCAGATGTAACAAATCATTGGAACACCATTCAATAAAATTCAATAAATGTGGTTAACTTCAGATGTAAAAAATCATTTTGTAGAGCGAGGTAGAGGTTAGATCTCAAATGCACAGTGACAAATTAAAGAACTAGCATTGACTGATGCAATGGTCAGAATATTTAGTAACTCCAATAGATCTGATATTCGAAAACTTGTCACCGGAGCAAAATTAATAATCTTGTCTTAGAATTCAGTTTAAAACAGATCATGGAAAATAATTTTACTAATATTTTCTAGTTTTTTTATTGAAGCTATTTGTTGCTTGTTTAACCTTCTTGGTGCAATTAAAAAGATTTGTCAAAATATTAGTGCATGTTACCACATTTCAGATTGATTGGTATAATAATTAAGTTATTGTTTCTAAATTTATCAAATTGTAAAATATATTTATTATTCATTTACTATATTTCTACAAAAAAATTGTTTTCCACGCCCAAATTTCATGTTTAGTAGTTAATGATTCTTGAAATTAAAGACAGTGTATGTTGTTTCCGTAAAAGCTAGAGTCAATTCATATCACTAATCTTTCAACGACTTTAATCAATTTCGTGGAGCCACGCAAAGCTGAGATCTCTATAGTTAGAGCCAAATTCCAGAACCTGCTTTTATTGATGCGAGGGGACAGCAATTTTGAAAACGCATGAAAATTGTTCACCAACCCTCAAATAAATTTCTTCCAAGACATCTGTAACGTTGTACAAAATAATGAAGTTTCTTTTTAACAAAAATCTTATTACTGCGTTCACAAAAGGACAAAACTCATTTCACACGATAAAATACGTTTTCTTCATGAAAAAATAAGTGGAAAGATACAATTCCTGGCATGACAATTTTCATCATAATATATATTTCACTCGGACATACAATAAATAACCCTCTTCGCATGTCTTGGTAGTTATTTGGAATGCATTCTTCCTAAAAACAGCCTCAGAATCAGCAAAAGCACCTGTCATAGGGAAGCCATAACAATTTCAGCCAGAGATAAGATTATTGGAAATATGGAGCAAACTCTGCAAGGACTTTCTTGTAGACAGGCTTTTTGAAATCCACTGACTGCACAGAGAAGATAAACCAAGTCATATATTGTCTACAGTTTCCCGCCTTAATTGTCCTTGGACAAGTACAAAAAAGTTGTCACCATCACGTATACTTACAAGATCAACTATTTGTTCAGGCGATACCCATGACCATTCCCCAAATTCAGCTTTCTCAGTACCATCACCCAAAAGATTGATTTCTTGATCTTGCCCAGTGAACTTTAAAAGAAACCTGTGTAAATCAAAAGTGCCAAAAAACACTACTTAGCAAACAAAACATCCTTCTACAATGCCTTCCAATTCCGACGCTTTTCACCCTGCGCTCACCCATAGTCACATACACAACTACACATGCATATAGGCATAACCCTGTAGCCTTATCATAGTAAGGTTAAAAAAAACCTGTGAAAAACATTATATAATCTGGTTGTGTACTGTTCTTATGGTTTTACTCTATCCAGACTGAGCATATCCAAATGTTTACCATTTCTGTGCCTGACCCTTCCAATCAGATCCCCACTGAATATTTAATTTCTCCCTCACTTTTGGTGGGAAGTCATAAGTTAACCAATATGGTACCTACAACATAAACACCAGGATGAACATTTATCATTACAGCAAGGAAAAAGAAAAGTTGCTTTATCAGAGTTTCGTGCTAGATGAAAACCAATATTAGTGAGTGGATTAACTGACATTCATAGATCATTAGATTACTATGATTAGATGTAACATTGTAACTCTAGCTTAATCAGAAGCATTGAAAGGGGGCTGATTATTTTCTTCAACACAGCTCAAAAAGGCCTAATGAGGATTGACACTACAACTTAATTTTAAAAAAGGATCGCGCACAAAGATTTTATAATTTTATAAAGACATTTTTACTAGCTGCAGGCACCTTTCTTCTGAAGCATTTTCTATAGTAATTGGAAATATAAACCATTCATAGGCCTCCACCAACAATGAAGTTTTTGGAATATTATCTATTTTGGTCCACCAAAAGATGTGAAACATCACATTTGCAGATACATCTAATCAGTACTCCAAAGATACATACGACATCCAATTCTGCAACTAAATTGGTCATGGAGAACATAATTGATGGTATTAATCTTCACAAAAGGACCAATTTGATGTTTTTCGTAAGCAGACAAACAGTATGATCCTTGAAATGAAATCTTCTTATCATCTACAATCTAGTAGTTGGGGTATGATCCTTGTCGTCCTGTGCTTCTAACTTACTGTATTTTGGCAGAAAAACTGAGCGGGTTGTCATATGAAGGAGCATGCTATAGATATAAACCATTCACAGGCCTAATTTAAGCTGTGACATTGAGTTGGCCTCTGTTCTGTCAAAATGATTTCGTAGTTTTCATATTGATAAGCAGGAAAAGGTAATAAAACTATAAAAGCCTGTCTACACAAGATAGAGGAAATGTCTCCTATTTTTCTTGGTTTTACTTTTCCTATTTACAAAAGTTTATATAAGAAATAGGGGGACAACTATTTCTTGCTTTCGGTTTTCATTTTTTCCTTGTAGCATAAGAATACGGGAAACAAAGTGAAAACAAAAAAACGTTTTCTAAAACCAAATGGATCCTTAGATATCTCGATATGTCTGTGAACTCCAGATTCAATAAAAATTTAAGGTAAATTGTTTTAAATTATGATTATTAGGCTAGACTGAAGCAGGTAAGCTGTTTATTTCTCTACCACCAAGCATGTAATTTGTAGGGCGTTAGAAAGTAAAGAAATGTATAATTTGCACCTCTGTGATCACTTCTGCCGAATTAACTCCTGTCTCTTCTCTTAATTCCCTGATAGCTGCATTTCTTGGATCCTCACCTTCATCAATACCACCCTAAAAGATACCACAATTCAGAAGATTACAAACTTCCAATTCATTATTCCTTGCAACAAATAACACGCTGAAATACAAGTAAAATCACGAACACTTCGGATTTCTTTATTTGTTTGTTTGTTCATTTAGTTACCATCAATAAATTATTTCACAATTCCAACGCTTGATCAACATTCTGCTACTGTTAAACACTTCTCTAGGATTTTTGCTTTCTTTCGAGTTCTCATAGAAAGATAATGATACATTTTTAGAGAATTCAGGTTATCACTCCATTACTCCCTAAACTATTTGAGAATGTTTAAAATAGATCTTTAAACAACAATAAATAAAGTCCTTGAACTTAAAAAATAGGTCCCTGCTATTAGTTTTCGGCAGCTTAATCCGCAGAAAAACAACATTTTTATAATAGTTTTCAAAATTCTCGAGACTTAATAAAAAAAAACTGATTAGGATCCAACTAATAAATAATAATTAGGAAGCTATTAAAAAATTACAGAGTAGCTCACAACGAACATGCAATTTACCTTGAATTTATTTTTAGTTTTGAGTTGAATTCATAGAGACAGATAACTGCAAAGAAGAATCGAAAGATATACACCTGAGGCATTTGCCAAGCATTGGGAATGTCGAGCCTCGAAGCCGCGAAAATCTGAAAAACACGAATTATTAAGCTTTGATGAATAAAAGGCGGAAACCAAAAGCAGAGAGGGATTTAGAAGGAAAGAAGGAACGAACCTTTTTGTGAGAGTTCATGAGACAGATACCAACGTTCCTGCGATAACCTTCTGGAGGAGCTTCCATGGTTGCGAATGAGAATGGCAGCAAAGAGGATTTAACGTGTTGTGAAGGGTATTTCGGGAAACGAACAATGGTGGAAGAAGATGATGCAGAGGAACAATAAGCGAATCGGCACACAGCCATTAGGAGTGAACAAAAGGAGAAGCAACAGTGCCGAAATAATAGCTTTATAATGGGCCATTAAGCCCACTTCATGGAGTCGCTTCTTATTCTCACTCCCTCTTTTCTTAGTTCACTGCTTCCTTTTCTTTTAAATTAGGAAGTCCTTAATCCTCACCCCTTTCTAATTTTGGTCACCCCTTTCTTTCTCTCCTCACCTTTTCATTCACTCACACTTCTTCTCTCTCCATCTCTCACCACCATCGTATTATCCGTAGACATGTATTTTTTACTATGTCATTATATATGTATTTTTTATTTACGTATAAATTGAATACATGTAAAATATTTTTTAAACTCACATCCTTTCTAACCAAATAAAGTAGACTCACTTAATATAACATAGACATGTCTTGTTTATTATTTAGATGTTATGTGAAGAGTATGAGTTTAAGGCATTTTTTATTCACTTTTTTCAATTATCTAAATGTCACAATTAATATTTATTTAAATGAGTGTTATACATGCAACTAAAATTTAATTATTTTTTTTTGTACGAACGGGAAATGTGTCTTTGTCTCTATCTTGTTCAGTTACTCTTTCTTATATCTTAGTCGAAGTGGGGTACATACAAAAAATTATTTAACACTAAATTAACTTTTACTAGTTGAAATATTTAATGATGTCAAAATGTAAATTTTACCTAGGTGGTATTAACCTATTTTAAAATGGAAAGTTAGATTATTGTTTAGGTGGGTCTAGATTAACATGACTCTTAAGTATATTTTAAAAAATATTTTAATCATTTATTTATTTGTCGATTTAGATTCAACGAAATTTTTTAAGATTGTTGTTAACTAAATATGATTTCGATTATGTACAATATAGTTGCTAAATAAATTTCAGATTTTAAAAAGTCCAAATTTAAATCCTACCATCACTGGTGTAAAAAATATATTTAATGACAACTTATTATGATGGTTCTATTTCAAACGTCATAATAAGTAAATCAATGGAAAAATAGTAATTATAAAAAAAATTATTATATCCTACCATAGTTCAAATAAAAAATATAATTTAAAATAATGTATATAATTTAAAATAATGTGTTAAATTATACAATAATATATAAACAACATTAAATTTTCTCATTAATAATGTTAGGTTTCTAAGATGATTCTTTCAAATATTTATTTGTCCTTTTTGAATTAGATTCTCTCAAATTTTGTTAAATGAAATGTTACCTCTCGTTTGATTTTTATATTTAATAATTTTAATATAAAAATATAGCAAAATCATTCATGAATGACGAAAATTTTAAATCTAAGATGATGAATGACTTTATTAAAATGCATTTAATAATTTAATTTAAATTTTAAAGAAATTTTTATGTATAATTGAGTTAGTTACAAGTACAATAAGTATATATGATCTTTGAGAGTTAAACTAGTTTAGCGCGCAAATTATGCAAATTGACTAAAAAAAACAAATGTCCAAATAAAATTGTTTAAAATGGCAAGTTTCTAGCCACATGCAAAACTGGAATTTTAACAGTAACCCATGAGTTTAAATTTAAATATCCAACTTATAAGTAATATTATTGGTTGACATAAATATCAATAGATGTTAACACAAATAATTCGTATTAACAATAAGAAAAAAAAAATTGTTTGGAATTCAAAATACAGAATAAACATACAAGTATAACTAAAAATATACATAATAAAAACTTCACAAAAAAAATGTTTTAGACAATAATAAAAAAGTGTGACCTAAACAATAAAAATTGTTAGAATGTATGGCTTTAAACTAGAGGAGTGAATGGTTTAAAGAGGGTTTTTGCAAACTTTTAAGTCTAGAATGAAATTACTTCGAGAAAACTTGATTCAGATTTCAGTTTGTCAAAAACACAAAGCAAATTAGCACAGCCCCACAATCGGTTGTTTATACCAGTTCACAGATATAAACTGAAATTAAAGAGTTCAAGGGATAAAGAGAATGCACACAGAGGTTTATATTGGTTCACTCTTAAACCAAGAGCTACATCCAGTCTTTCTAGAAACCACTGGGGAATCCACTAAGCAATCAACCCTAGATTACTTACACCACCACCAAAGAAGTGACATTGATCCCCTCAAGACACACACTTCCTTTGGCTCAGCACAAACACCACTAAGAATGTTGATCTTGACAACCTCAAGAGCACACAACATTTCTCAGCTTCACACACAAAGTTTCTTCAAAGTACAAAAGGATTACACTTGTTACAGAAAGATCTGAAATCAATACAAGATGAAAATCCTATTCCACACTCTCTTGATCAAAAGCAATCTCAAAGAAAACTTCAACTCTTCAAAAGCAAAATCAGTGAAAAACTCAAATATGTTTTTCTTTTATTAAATCTCAGTTCCTGTTTGTTACATAATCTGAACAAACTCATTATTGCTTTCAAAGACTGGTCAAAGCATTTAAAACTAGAGCGTAATCAATTATAAAATCATTTAATGCTCAGTCAAAGCACAAAACAGTTTTCTGTTATGGTCCCAAAACAAACAATCGGTT
>Ga0123342_1008856_pt1 | contig 12402 bp, 7 predicted proteins | sample Turbeawhitnodule_FD_89960 | JGI IMG/M metagenome (GOLD analysis project Ga0123342, IMG submission 89960) | Root nodule microbial communities of legume samples collected from Mexico - Turtle bean Mexico white nodule | ecosystem: Host-associated > Plants > Roots > Nodule | place: Mexico: Nepantla... | reverse complement strand
TGTTTTCTCTCAAATGGGAAAGATTCACTCTTGGATGAGCTTCGGGATTTCGCTTTTGTGATTTGGGAACGAGGTTCATAGATTTGATTTGAGAACGAAGTGGAGAGGTTTGATTTGGGAACGAGGATCTTATTCGGGTAACACTTTTTTATTTCAATGCTTTGGGTTTTCAATGCAGTACACAGTGCACTTTCAGTTTTTGAAACCAAACATGTTGAAAAATTTCGAACAAAAAATAGGCAGTGCGGTGATTTTTTTAGTTTACCCATGACTTAAATTATATTACCCATGTCTTATCTTTTCCCACCAACTTTTGATTGGTAGGTAAGTACACCTTTACTTTACTTTTCCCAGTTCTACTTTTTTTTTTTTGCCTAAATTGATATTACCTACGGATAGAATGGTGGGTAAATTAAATTTACCTAAGAAAAAAATTAGTATGTAATAATCCGTACATAATCAAGCTTTTTCTTGTAGTGCTTTCATTTTAGCAAAATACTGAGGATTTATTTACGTTATACTTTTGTTACACATTCTTTATATTGATCGTTACCAAACAACAGTGTTTATTGTTATAATGGGTACTAGTGCTAGGTAGCATTAACATCTTAACTACTCTACTCAACCCAGTCGTGACATTTTCATCAATGACAGCAAATGCACTCCTCCTCGTGTCTCTTAAATCGAAGCAATAAAATCTCCGGACACCCTCTGAGGGACAGGACATATATCAGGTTGTCTCACTATATAAATTTGATCCCCAACTTCCTTGTAAGAGTCCTGATTACGATACCAACTCCACAAAGCCCACGTTTCATTCTTCACCTGCATACGACATATTGAAACACCGCAGATGAGTGAAAGTTCTGGTTACTTTGTTCAGCCAATTTGAGGTTCCATAAGCTAGTAACGCAAATGCCCTCAGAGGTCATAAAAAATTAAAAAAATACATTTTGCAACTATTTGGCTCCTCTAAAATGAGGGAAGTGTACTTTAGAAGTTAAAGTACAATAATAACCGTTTATTAAATATCAATTGTTGAGATTGTAATTAACTTCAATTTGTATCGTGTATTTGATTTTTTCTCATTACTTAACAGTTGATTGTCCGATCAATAATTGTGAGTATGCTTTATTCCCAAAGTATATATTTTTTTTATTAAAAGAAATAAAATCCAGTGTAATACAATTTTGAAAGGTTGTATACTCTCAGAAGAATTCATTGCTGATAAAAAAAAAACTCTCTGGAAGAGTTATTTAATTTTAGCAACACAGCAGCATTCTAGTGTAACAACTATTTATTTATAGCATCAGGACTGAACATGATATAACAAAGCTTTATACGTTCAACTATCCACCAGTTAATTAATTTTGAGTAGGCATAACTATTAGTATATGGATTTATTGAATATAACGAAATTTGTATCACCATAATTGGGGTGGGGTAGGAAAGGAATGGTACCTCTAGAATCCCATAGCCAAAGCTAGTTTCTCTGAAAGCACTGTAATCTGGCTGGTGATCCCAACAAAACTCACTCTCTGGACCAAATGTAAAATTTGTTGCACAAAAGCCACCCATATAAGGATCAGGAGTACTTAATGGATCAGGACAATGACCAGGCTCGTCTGCAAATTTGATTGCCATCTTCTCTCTGTTACCCCCATCCCCAACTGCAATATGGACAGGACCACATGGATCTAAACTGTAATTGTAAACCCGATTGGACCTCTCATAAGCATGAACCTGTTATTCAATTTAAGTAAAAAGCACAAGCTTAGGCTTAAATCATAAATGTTTGACTAAGTACACGAGCATATATGCGTTATTGTTAACTTCTTAATTACATGCCTGTACTGAACAAATGTAGGAAGAAGATCAGACATAAAATCCGTAAACTTTGCTGATACGTGTTTTAATTTGCTTCAGAAAAACTATCATTAACCATTTGATAACCAGATATTTAGATTGCTTTTATTTTATTATTATATGCTGCAATACAAACACAGATTACGCTTTTAGGATGTAAAAGAACAAACCAAAATTGATTATCGTCATTTAATTTATTTGGACTAAGGATGACTCACATGTCCATTGAATACTATATCCACACCATACAAGTATAACAGGTCTTCCATTTCCACCCTCATGCACTCTGCTTCTCTATAATGGGCTTCATAAGAACTATACCATGGTGGATGCCAAGTTGCTACAAGCCAGGGAGTTATTGATCTATCAACACTTGCCAGATCCCTCTCCAGCCACTTGTATTGATCAGCTGCCATAGTAATAAGCATCTCAGATAACAAGAAGCGGGAATAAACAAGTCAACTGCACTTGAATTTACAGTGCAAATTTTAAACACATTCAACTCCCATTTAACCGTTCTATCCACTATAAATGATATTTTAAACTTGCCTATATTTTTAGATCATATTATATCTTCTCCTTTTTCGCTTTGGTTGTAACTTGTAATAGCAAAATCGCATTGCTGCTCTTTCAAAATTTAGGCCTTGTGTTAAGGCTTCTTTTGATTCAATTTCTGACTTAGGCAAGAGTGTTATATCAGACAGGAAATTTCTTCCACATTTATCATACAAAATACATGGTCAATCAAAGTAGTTTCACAAGTAGTAGTATATAAATGAATCCAAATATATGACTAACTCAAATAGCATTCCACATTCTTGAGAAGCAGGGTACAATGAAGTTTCACAAGGGTCACCCTCTTAGCTCGTTATCTTTTCATTTGCAGTTGTAGTATTTACTCTGATCGTCCGAGCTTAAAAGTAATGTACAGTGAAGTTTCATAAGGGTCATTCTCTAAGCTCATTATCTTTTCATTTTAAGTTGCAGTATTTAATCTGATGATGCTAGCTTAAAAGTTATTAGCCGGTCAGTGTAGACACTAAACTGATATGAACTTGGATATTATGGGTACTCAAGTCCCACGTAGAATACTCTGGGCCAGGTAGAATATTTAAGTATCTGGTTGATCTTTCTTTAGAGGCTAACATTTCCTTACAATTTTCTTTCTGTCTTTCGAACATGGACTGAAAAGTGTGTCCACTGAATCAATACTATTAAGTAACAACTCAAAATAAATCAATTAAAGGAAAATGACAGCACTGTGTAAAGGGGTAGAACAGGGAAATACCTTTTTTATCATAACTAATATAGGCCCCAAGCATAATAAAATGAATGCCCCCAGCATTGAAAGAGTAGTACAATGTGGATGAAGATCCACTTTCTTCAGAGGGGAATGCAAACCTAGAACTGTAGGCCACAAATGTCCTGTTATCAGCCTGTTCTTCTGTTTCGTGATTTCCTTCTACCACCATTATTGGAACTTCAGCTACTAGATTCTGCATAAACCTGGAATCATTCAGTGATGGTAGCATAAGAAGATATAATATAAAATATAATGTCACGGTGCTTTTTTGTCACCCTTAAACTATTGTGTAGAAGTTATGCAATTTGTCTACATACCTTCCCCAATAGTCCCATCGAGGCTGGTAAGTTTCATGTATAGGACTTTGAGGAAACGAGCATTTATAACAGTCAGAGCCAGTTCCATTTGTGAGATACAGATTCGCATAGGTTACATCACCAATCAATAGAATAAGATCAGGTTCATTATTAGTCAGGTGACCTATGGTAGTAGTTGTATTATAAGTGAGACCAAGATCTCCTACTATAGCTACTTTGCCTGGGTAGCTATGTAGACCAGAAATTGGCATGGTCCTGAAATAGTATATATCACTCATGGCTTGTAATGCTGGATCTCCACATTGATAATAGTACAGTGTGCTTGGTTCCAATCCTACATATACAGTAAAAAGTACAATAACATATAGTAGTTGTATTTAAGTAAACAGTACGCGAAACTTGCATACAATATCAACTTTAGTTCAAGAACAATGACCAAAGTTATTTGAATGACATATTACACAGGGTATATAGACAACACATTACTATAATTTGACATAAAACTTAAACACTGAAATAGAAACAGTGATATGGAAAGTCCGTAATATTGAACTCTTGCTAGGAAAGAAATGGGGGGAAATATCACCTATGAGTCGAACGTGATGGATAATTCCAGAAGTGTAATTCTGAAGGCCATCGAAAGGATAGAGCTGGCTGTAGATGAGAGATTGACCCCTAGCTTCATGCACTAAATCAAATCTCGAAGTTCCATATTGAACAACACTTGAGACAGTCTGAGGGTCTAAAGGCTTGATGTCGAAACCAATTTGAAACTCCCCTGTTATTATCACATCATCATCCACGAAAACCATCATGAATTACACCACCTTGGATTAAAATTATCCAAACCCAATTTAATTTATGTTCAATTCACTTATTATAAGTGTATTTTGAGTTCACGTTACATGATTCAAAATCACACAAAAATGCCAGCTAACGTGATCTTAGATGAAAATTCATATGTTATGTTTAATTCTACTGATTTCGAGGTTAAACAGATTTAGGCATAGACTTTGAACTGGATAAAATAAATTTATACTCAACTGTACTACCAACTTCTTGTAGAGAAAACATTCAAGCATAAATAACACACTTAAAATCAATTGTAGACGCAATAGTGAACTACTTTAAACTGTTGAGCAGGTCGAATTCGTCCCTAAATTTCTTCATTTAAAATCATATTGATATTAGTAATACATAGTCCAAGTCGAGATACCTGTAATCCACGAGATCCAAACAGAGTCATGGGTGGTAGATAGAGACAAAGAGATCTGTTCAGGCTCGAAACCCCGGACGCGGCGGCGAACGCGGGGATCGGAGGGCGGCAAGTCGACGGCGTTTCCGCGCAAGGAGTGGTCGAACGGAACGGTGACGGGATCAAAGGGACCTTCGAGAGTGGAGGGAACGCGGCAGTGAGAGAAACCTGCAAGCAGATTCAGCAGCAGAAGAAAAGCGCAATGGAATTGAAGAAAGGGAAAAGCAATTGTCGACATTGGAGAATCCAAAGGCTGAACGATTTTCCATTCGCTAGAAGGAATATGTCAATATTTTGTAGTAGTTGTAGGGTGTGGGAAAGTGTGAGAACGTGGTAAGTGCGGAATATCTCGGAACTGAAAGTGAAGTACTTCTGCTATCACTGCTTAACCGTTTATTGCAGTGTAAAGAGTACAGAATATTTGTTCTATTGAACCAATTCCGTGGCAGGTTTTGTTTCATATAAGAAAAATGTCATGCAAAATATGCGGGGAAAAGAATAATATTTTAATTGTTTCTGCATTCCATGTAATTAGTTATTGTTTTAAAATATTTTAAATATTTTGGTTTACGTTTTTATTTTAGGCTTCTTTTTCTTCCTCCAGTCTTTCTTTTCTATCCTTTCTCTTTCAGCTTTTCTGCAATTGCTGATATTTTTTTTTTTCTCATTGGAAGTTTGTTTTTGTTTGTGTTGTTTACGGTGTGGGTTTGGTTTTTCTGCAATGTGGGTTTTGTTGTCGGGGTTTCTGAAGCGGGAAATAGTTTTCAATTTGTTTTGATAGTGATTGTGTATAGCGGTGCTATTACATTGGAAGTGGTGTATTTCGTTTATCAATGATAATATATTTTTTTATTGATTTATTTTTAAAATAATGATGTTGTTTAATATTTTTTTGGATGATGAATAATGTAAAGTTTATTTCTAATTTTTTCACACACTTACAAAATACATTTTATTTTTATTGATTTATTTTTGAAATATTGATGTTGTTTAATTTTTGTTGGGTGATAAATAATGTAAAATTTGTCCCTCTTATTTGTCATGTGGTGACCCCTATAACAATATGTGGTGACCCAAAGTGAAATTCTTGCACACAAACATTTACATAATACATTTTCTCTTAATTGGTTTATTTTGAAAAGATTGATGTTGTTTAATTTTTGTTGGATGATGAATAATGTAAAGATTGTCCCTATTATTTGTCATGTGATGACCCTTCGTAAAAATGTGGTGACCCAAAGTAAAATTCTTGCACACACACATTTACACAATTTTATTATTTTGGTATTTCATTTCATGTTAGGGGTTATTTGGTAGGTCTATATTTCAGTATTGTTATATTATTTTATTTGATAGATGGTTGTATTTTGGCACATCTAGTTTCGGGTTGTCTAAATATAGAGATTCTTCATATAATTATATCTTTAATTTAAAGAATACCATTATATATATATATATATATATATATATATATATATAATTAACAAAAGTTTAAGCCAGTATTTGTTTTTAGTGGTCTGTTTACTTAGTTAGAGAAAGGGTGAGTTGCATGTTTGTTTTCATACAACCATCTATCAAATAATATAATACTCCCTTAAATTTTGACACATCTCCTCCCCAATTCAAATACAATCTAAATATAGTTTATAATAACTTTTTATTCCTTTCCAGCAAAATTTATAATTTTCTTTTGTTAAATGTGGTGTTTTCCCAACATTCAATGGTTGAGATTTCAATAAGTTTAAATTATTTGTATTCTCTTCTTATAAAACCTTATGTTACGTGTGAACTGTGAATTATTTAGATTTGGTGATTCTATTCTTTACTTTTGTTTTTATTTTTTTTTAAATAGTTCTATTTCTAATTCTAAAAGATTATAAAAGGATATATTTTATTCAGACTCATTTGGTCAAGTTTATTAAAGAAATTATAAAATTATTATTAAGATATAATCACACATAACTTAAGAGCGATCGATAATATCTCTTATTATTAAACAAAACTAATTACATAAATAAATTTAGACACATCACAATATCCTAATTCAAGTAACTTGGCTTAGAGAACAATCAAATTAAATTAATAATTAATAAAATCAATAAAATAATCAATGGAATAAAATCATAAATTAATTAATCATACTATAAGATAAGATCTCTGATGAACAATTATAAAAAGAACTATTGAAGATCAAGATTAAACAAGACACAAAAATTCTTAGCGTTTTAGGCTAAAATAACGATTAATGTATTAAATAGTTAATCTTGGAATTAATTTAATGTTTGAGTTGTAATTTTTTTTATGTTTAATGTGTTTTAAGTTAGCTTTCATTCTTTGATCTTAGTTAGATTTGATATTAAATGACATATAGAAGTGTTTTGAGCCTTCGTGTATTTCAATAAAAATAAATAAACTTGTTATAGTTTGCAAAATAGAAAAATTTAATTGGTTACTTTTGTTTTAATAAACTAAAATTACTTAAAGATTTCAAAAAGTGGAGTGGAGACATTTTAATCGATTAAAACACAATTTAATAAACTAAAATCACTAAAAAACAACTTTAAAGTGATTTTAAATTACTAAAATGTTGTTTGAACTAAATAAAATGTTATAAGACTTTGCATAACTTAGTTTAGTTTATTAGAAAATACTTTAATGGCATACTTATAAAGTTAAATTTTTTACTTTTTTAAATATAAATTAGCTTAATATTTAATACACATGAAATCTTTCAAAACTCTTATGAGAGTCTTGTATTTTGAAAAGCATTTTTTTAAGTTTTTTTTTACAAGAATGATGTTACTTGTTGAGTTCTCAGCAATAACAAGATTGAAGAAAATCCTTTCTATACACAAAGAACTCTCATACAACAATGTTTTTACAAAGATCACAAGAAAGCTCTATATATAGACTCTATGCAGAAGAAGTAACAAAAGATCATTCAAAACAAAAAAATCGTTAAGACAATTATAACAACACGTACAAGATTGTCTAACTTCTCCTCCATGTTAAACGATCTAACTGTCTGACTAAACTCATACATCATTTAGAGTCAATCATCATATTACCTTATAACTCGATACTCTTATCTTGAAGGTCAATGCATCTCTATTTTACAATTTTTAGCTAACTTTTGATGTAGTCTTGTTATTTTCTATATTATTTTGTGTTGTTGGTTCTTGATCAAGGTTTTCTTGTGATAAAATTTCACAAGAGATTGTAAAATATCTTATAAGATTCAAGATATTGGTTTGCTTTGCAATAGAATTTCATAAGTAATGGTTGTAAGTAAAAATAGATTGTACATAAAAAAGAGAAAGTTGAATTGATGTTTTACACTTTTGTTTATTTATTAACAAATTGAACAAAGATTTGAGTTTCTAAAAAAAGAAATAAGAAATGTATTAAGAAGTAGATAAAAGATACAAGTTAAATGCATAAAAGATTTTAGAATTGTACATATATTTGTCATTAACTTAATGTAACATTCCTAATTTTAGATAATTATATTAATTATTTTATTTTTAATTTTAAATAATTAAGAGTTAGAAAATCTTATATTTTAACTCTTATGATTAAATTTATATTTGGTATATATATATGTGTCGTATTCTATCTAGATAAAGTATGAACATTGAAAAATAAAAAATAAAAAATTACGAAATATTATAACTAAATAAAATAAAAATGATAAAAATATTAAATTATTTATTTAATTATGAAAATATAATAATTAATTATCAACTACAATAATTTAAGAACCGTCTAATAGATAAGAAGGAATAAAAAATAAAATAGATAAGATAAGATAAGATGGATATCGTTAATGAAGGAATTTCATCATACTTTTATAAAAAAACGGCTTATAGATAAGTGGATTGGAAGAGAAAGTGAAGGAAGAAGGTAAGGGGAAGCTAGTAGAGTAAGAAAAGAGAGAAAGGGAGAAAAAAAGAGAAAAAAAAAAAGGATATTTGGAGTAAGGAGGTTTTCAATCTTCACACTTGAAGCTTTACTTGTGATATATCTCTCCAATTAAAGGTAAGACACGAAGTAAGATTAAACTCTTTTATAGTAATTTCAATAAACTTATACACTCATTAATTTTATTTATTTACTATTAGTTCTAGTTACACACTTTTCCTATTTATTTCTTTATTTTTTTTTCATTTACACATTCGTACTATTTATTTATTTATTTTTATCTCTAATTGTCCTATTTATTTATTTTTATTTTTAGTCACAATCTGGTTCTTTTTATTTATTTTTTTTCTCTAGTTACACATTGATCATATTTAGTTATTTATTTATTTTACCTGCACATTAGTCCTATTTATTTATTTATATTTTTATTATTCTATTTTCCTATAATATATTAATTCATATCTAATTATTTAAAGTTCTTGCTTTAATATTTATTTTATTTTATTTTATTTGAAATATAATTCTTTTAACTCAAAATAAATATATAAAGTAATAATTAAAATAAAATAAAAGTAATTATTATTTTTATTTAATAAGTTTGGATAAAAGAAAGTTACTTACATGTTTTATTTATTTTTATATTTTTTTTATCTTTTTGAATGATGTGTATAAATTATTGGTAAGAAAAATGTGACATATCTTAAAAGTCACCATGTTATGTGATTCTTGAAAGTGCCAAAGAATATGTCAGTTGAGAAGAAAAAGTCATAAAATTCATTGCATTGAGTTAAGACCATGTTAATGTATGAGTTTTTGTATTTAGTAAGTCACACTTTGGTACATTGCGAAATGAAAGGCAGAGACCGGGTGTGGTCTAAAAAAGTTACCAAATAGGTGAATATCTAGATAGTTCAGAATAACACTCTGGACTAAGATATTCATTGGTCAAACTTGGGACTGTCCAATACTTGTTCAGCATCGTCGATGTTAGGTAGTTAGCATCCCCTTTTATTGGTAGATGACCAGAATTATCGAAAAAATTAATTATGATTGTGTCAATGTTTTTTATGAAAAATACTCAACTACCTAATCACTTTCCAAGTAACTTTTGATGTTTAAAGTGGATCATCAGATGTGGAATGTGAATCCATGTGTCATAAAGTGAGATTAAGTCGTATGGAATATAAGTAAAATCATTGACGCGCATTCTGCATTGTGTGTTAAGTTTATTAAGATTGATATTTAAGACTTACAAAGATTTCACTCTTTTTCGTATTTTTTTTTTTTTTAATATGTACTTGTTGTACAAGTAGAAACAAAACCTCTTTAATAAGAAATGTTCACGAAGATTTTGGGATATTTTCTATAGAATATTGACTCGTGAAAAACTAATAAATAAATATATAAAATATATGAATAATTCTCTACTGATATAAAATTCTTATTATTATATATAAAAGAGTCTAAGTCACCAAATTTCTTGATGGAAGAAAACTTTACTAAAATATATAAAATTAATGCTACTCGGTTTCTTAAACTGTTTCTTGAGTAAGTAAGAAATATAATATAATTTGTAAATTGTTAAACCCAGAAGAGCACAAAAAACATTATATGAAACTATCTTAAAAAAACTTAATCAATTAAATTTAATGATAATAAATTATATCTCAAAATACAATTGAAACAACTTAATAAATTATTAGTTCATACAATTAATAAATACACATATCAATTATTATGAAATTACGAGATAATCAATTATATCTTTTTTAAATTGATTATGTGGTTCTTAAATGATTCTCAAAATTACAAAGAACAACTCAATGGATTATTTCACATAAAATTTATTAACTATACATTGATATATTGAGACTGTTCTCACAAAAAGGATTGAGAACACTCAAACAAGCTGACAACACAGACTTCACTAGTCGGTCTCTTGGATTTGGGCTTCCAGCTTCTCTCCAGGTTGGGCTTTTGGCTTCTCTCCATGTTGGACTTTTGACTTCTCTCCAGGTTGGACTTTCAGCTTCTCTTCTCAAAGATGGGAGTGTGTACCTGCAAGGCGCTCCGATGTCAAAGTCAGAAATAGTTTTACATTCATCAGATAAAATTCACTCTACCTTACCTCTTGGGTTGATCCTCTATTTATAGGGTTTTCTTATTGGGCTTATACCTTGTTTGGGCCTTTCTTTCTGCACCTCTTTATTATTTTATACACACCCATTAATTTGGACTCTTATTGATTTGGGCCTTGCTATAGTGATTATGTATATATGTTTGTTTTATCCTTTATATATATAGTTCTCGGTATAACTTCTCGGTATATACTCTCGGTTATCCCTCTCGGTCCTGGTAGTACACTAGCCCCCCAAGCATAAAGATTTTTATTTACATTAGAAAATCTTTATGCCTAATATTATGAAATGTGTCAAGAATTTTTTTAGAAATCATTTTTGATTTTGCATTAAATGTCTCGTTTTGTGTGTTTTTTCTTGATCAGAACAAATGATTTGATGTGAACGATTCACTCAACCGTTAGATGAAAAATATTTGAACGGTTTGAGATGTTATGACGTTTCAAATTTTAGGGTTTTACTTCCATTATAAATACTTTGCTTCATTTGCTATTTTGGGTACTATCTTATCTTGTTCTTTTCTGAGAGATCTAGCAAATTGTTTCAAAGGTATAATGTCTATTTTGAGCTCTGTTTTCGTTTCTGATGAATTTACCGGTTTTTCGAAGTTGTGAATCTACTGAACGAGTGGTACGAACTGAGCAAAATCTGGAATCCAAGTCCTCATTTGTTACTCTTTCATGTATGAAAGATTCGAATGAAGCTGCTACTGCTGTCGTACCCCACAAAGTCGAAAGGATTGCACCACAAAGAACCCCTCGTCCTGGTTACAACTGGGTTAATTCTAAAGTCCAAGAATTTTTCTCTCTGTATCGTTCCTCTAATGAGCTTTGTGATTTTCTTTCTAACACCCAAATCTATTCTTCTAATATTAATGAGGATATAATTTCTTTTCAGCGTGCCGAGAATGTTGATAACGTTTGGCATGGTCGTGAAAATGAAAAAAGTGAATTTTTTTTTATTTTTATGCTTGTTTTTTTAGTGATCTTCACATTCGATTTCCATTCAATGATTTCCAAATGGGTGTAATCAATTTTCTTAATATTTCTCCCACCCAACTTCATCCGAATGGTTGGGCTTCTATACAAGCTTTTAGCTTCTTGTGTAAATTATTATCACTTTCTCCTAGCCCAAAATCTTTTTTGTATTACTATAAATAGAATTTGGTAAACAACCAGGCTAGTTATCCTTAATTAGTAAACCTATAATTTGTTTTCTCAAGCCCTTTACTTCTTCATATAAGGACTTTAAAGGAGGTTTTTTCAAGGTCTTGATAGAGGAAGATGGAAAGAAATATTTCTTTAACGGTGATACCCCTAAATTTCCTTTCTATTGGACTAACGAACCTTTGAAGTTTAACTTTTGGTCATACCACTCTATGGATGTTGATGATCGTCGTGTAATTGATAAAGTCTTTCTGTTACTTTAAGATCAGGAGCGTAAAACCACCTTTATATAGACCCACCAAGTGGTCAAAAACATTTAATAAAGGAGCCAAGTTAGTTAGGATCATTTAAAACATATTAAAACTGCTTAACAGAATTCTGTTAAGGTTTGCAGGAAAACAATCGGTTGTTTTGTCGAAACAATCGATTGTTTTGG
>Ga0123342_1008855_pt1 | contig 12403 bp, 5 predicted proteins | sample Turbeawhitnodule_FD_89960 | JGI IMG/M metagenome (GOLD analysis project Ga0123342, IMG submission 89960) | Root nodule microbial communities of legume samples collected from Mexico - Turtle bean Mexico white nodule | ecosystem: Host-associated > Plants > Roots > Nodule | place: Mexico: Nepantla... | reverse complement strand
ATTTTATTTTATTTTTTTTTATTTAAAAAAAAAAAAAAAAAAAATACTCCCCCATAAATTTTTTTAAAGTTCCTCCCCCCCCCCCCCCCCCCCCAGCCCTTCTATTGTGCTGCCTTGATTATCTCTTGAAATTTGAATTGTAAATGATAGTTTACCTATCTCTTTTTTCAGCCATAATTCATCATTTATGGTGTGTAAAATTTCATTAGTGTTCCATGCCTCGTGGTGGAATACATGTTTGATAGGAATCCGTTACAGCCAAAGTTGGCTTGTCTTTTTCAACACTAATAACTCGAATGGTTTTGTTAATGTTCTCCTGCTAACTGCTAGCAACGTATCTGTATATTGCAGGTCAATGATTGTTATTGTTCTTACTCTTGTTATTTCTGCATAAATCTCATCATTCCTTTGTTTTGTATGTTGATTTGTTATATCTCTAAAGATTTGAATGTTCTCATTCATAATGGACACAGCCGCGGGTTGCACTATGTCACTACCCTATTGTTGATTATGATTTGTTAAGCAATGTAATTTCTGTAGTAAAATATAATTGATTTGAGCCATTTGTTCTTGATGTTTTATACAGGTAAGGTGGGATGACATGGAAGCTGCTAGGCACAATAGGGTTTCCCCATGGGAAATTGAGCCATCTGGTTCTGCTTCAAGTTCCAGCAACATGATGGCAGCTGGTTTGAAGAGGACCAGGATTGGAATGAATTCAACGAAGATGGAATTTCCTTCTCCCAGTAAGTCACTAGACCGATTTTCTTGAAAGAGAAGTAAATTTGAGCCATGTTTCTCCTTGCAATAACATTGATAATTTATTACTCAGCAGATGGGATTGGAACATCAGACTTTGGGGAATCATTAAGGTTCCGGAAGGTCTTGCAAGGTCAAGAAATTTTGGGTGTTAATCCTCCGTTTGATGGTATTAATGCTCCGAGTCCTCGGTTATATGACTTAGGGAGGTACTATCTTGGTCCAAACTGTTCTGGGATTCCTCCTACAGGAAATAACATCAGAATGCCACATGCAGCATCTGATTTTTCCTGCAATGGCACAGGCTTTAGTGAATCTTTCGGGTTCCAAAAGGTCTTGCAAGGTCAAGAAATTCTTCCAAGCCAACAATATGGAAGATCATTGTCATTCGAGGAGGCTCGAGCTAATGGTCGATTTGGACATTTTGATGGTTATCAGTTGCTCAACTCCAGAAATGGGTGGTCTGTACAGATGCATGACAATGCTCCACATTTGCATGCATCCGTTACACCTTCACAAGTGTCATCTCCATCATCTGTGTTAATGTTCCAGCAAGCAGTTAGTCCAGTTTCCAACTGTGATTATAATAATAAGAAACATAGTAAGATGTACCAAGGTTTATGCGCATCTGAAGTGAAAGCTAGAACTTTTGCATCTTCCCAATCTGATGATCATACTTTCTCTAGGCGAGCTCCGGAAAGGGCTAGTTCTTTAGGTATGTTTGATGTTCATAATCAGTTGGGTAGTTCACAGTCACACAATTCTGTGTCAGCATTGAGAAACAATCAAGAGTTGGTTTCGTCATGTAAAAGCAGTTGTAGACTTTTTGGTTTTTCATTGACTGAGGACGCACATGTTGCAAATAAAGAGGTTGATGCCTCTGCCATCACTTTACCATTGAATGCTGGACCTTCCTTTACTAGACTTGTTGAAGATGAGTTCCATCCCAGCCGGGCACTTCAGAGCAAGGCGGTTGGAAGTAACTGCATAAAGGTAACTCATTTATGAATCCTTTCCATGCAGGATGTAGTTCTTCATCTAATGCTTCACTGCTTCTGGATAATTCTTCCTACTCTTTGCAGGGTGTGTTGCAGTATTGAACTTAGAATCATGTGTGCTGCTAGCTAATATGACTCACTGGAATTGATAAGCTGAAGAATTGGTCCATAGTTTGCTCTGGTTATGTGCTTTGCTATAAGTATCTTTGCATTTCAGTGACGAGGAAAATTGTTATTATTTGCTGCTGGATTTAGTTAATTTTATTTGATATTGGCTGTGACCAATGTTGAAGTACTTGTGTATTTATGGTTTGTGCATAGGCAATGTGACCTGCAAGAGATGCTACTCGAGTAAAAACTATTGTGGTAAAACTTTGCATCTTTATCCTCACTTTGAATGCATTTATTAGAATCAAGATGTTGAAATTTCAATTCGAAGGGTATGCATCCTTAAACATCTTAAAACAGTAGCTAGAACTTTCTTCAACCGGAACTTTGTCAGTGATTTCTGGTCACCGGAATGATTGGTTTGTTTCTCTTGTTCCTCTCAAATCTGAACACAATACTTTTTACTAACATGAAGTCTTCGGATACATGTGGTTATAGCCATGCTGCTATTGAACTATATTTGTTAGTTTTCCTCGTAAAACGCTTGATGAAGTTTGTTTCACACCAAATGCTTTGACAAATGGTCAAACGCAAGTTATATATATATATTAAAAAATGTTATTATATATACTTAGTATATTAAAACTTATTTTCAGAATTATATCATTGTATACCTTTATGCTTGGAACTATTTCGTTTTCTAGATTTATCTCACCTTTTAACACGAAAACACCTATAAAATAATCTATTAATCTTGAAAACCAATTGAAGATTATTAGTTAATAATCGTAACATATTTCCACCCAAAACATGAAAGTAGTGTCATTTCGAAGAAATGCAATTTAAAAAAAAAAGTCTTGTTTTCAAATATAATTTTGCATTTTTAAAATTTTGAGGAAGTTGTGCTACAAAATATGATTTTAATTCATTTTATTTTAATTTATTTATAAGGTATACTTGTGCTTCCAAACAAGATTTAGTGTATATTAAACACTAAAGGTGTTACAGGCAATAATTTTGTTTATTTGTAATGATGTTTTTTTTTAATTTAGGTTGATTGCAATTAAAGTTATTTTTTTTTATGTAAATTAGAAGTGTGAGAAAAGTTTATACAAAATTCTCACTAAAAAATTGTATACATGAGAGTAAGTCCTAAATATAACATATACTATACTTTCATGTCTTTTTCAACTAACCATGATTTATTTGCTTAAATGTGGTTTGGGTTTTGACAAATGCTCAAACAAAAGACTCGTGTTCCTTCACAAGAAAGTTAATGCATTCGTGTTGCACGAAAAATACAGAAGCTTAATAAAAACCAAAATGAAAACCTAGTCAACAAACAAAGACTTCTAGAGCACATTAATAATTTGTTTCCACTTTTGTTAACATCTTATTAATGTCTATTCAATAATATTTTGCACTTTATTTGACCAAAATTTATTTCAAATAATACATTATAATATTTAACTTTCCTTTAGCGCCCAGTTGTTTTATTTTGACTAAAATTTAGTTGAATTTTTTTCACTTATAATTTATAAAAAAAAAAGTTCAATATCACTATCTAGACTAAAATAATTACATCATCACAAATAAACACAATAGAAGAAAAAAATATGTTTGTAAATATAACTTTAGAGTACACAACTTCAATTTAAATCTAAAAAAATAAAAAAAAAATACACTCATAAACACATATTTATAAACATGATTTCTAATTAAATTAAAAAATATTAAAAAAACAGTCGTTCTACCTAACTAAATACTATTTGAAAAAAAAATATAAGTTAACTAAACCCTAAACCTTAAAAATCTCTTTGAAAGATAAAAATTTATAAAACATAATCCAGAAAATTTCTCCACCATTATAAGTTAGAAATTCAAATTTGTTAGTGTCGAATGTGCATGCTTGAATTTGCCATTGTTCATGTCTTTTGACTTTTCTAATACTCTTGTTAAGTGTTGTTGGACATTTCTACGAATGAGCCTTTAAAAAAAATGGACCAAACTAAAAACTCAGTTTAATATAGACCTCGTTTGAATACAATCGCATTTATGATGTTTGATGATATTTAGCAGGGTTTTTTTCCAATTCCAACAAATTTACCTTTCATGAATTTCCATTTTCCCCTTGATGGGTCTAACAAATGAAAAAACTGAGTCCAAGAAGATAATTTCTTGGTTACAGGGCTTGTTGAAGCCATCACTTTCAACTCTAGAGTGACATAATTTCCTTACTTTAAAGTTTATGAACTGAAAAAGAAAAGAAAGTGAACATAACATCTCTGGTCAAAAACAGCAAAGCAGTCCAACATCTTATGCCACACACGAAGTGCGAAACCTTTGCACAAACCTTTGTAAAAACATAACTGTTGGGTTAAATAGTATGAAGGGAAAATGTCACATGTCAAGTTATTTTGGGTACAGCATAGAGGTGAGAAAGGTGGTTTACTTCCTAAAATGACATTCTTAACTTTCAGTTGGGACTTGGGACCATCTGTCTTTAATCTTTTTTTGATATACAGGACCAGGTGTAATGAATTTTGCAGTGATATCCCTTTTTTTCCTCTTGGTTTTACCTGTAGTCAAATTTCACATAGTTACCATAAATGCTAAAGTATTTAAAGCCTTTAAAATATAAATGTCTTCTTGGGGGTGAGAGAGATAAGAGCAGAAGACAAGTACGTGAGAAGGTGGGTTTTTTTATGGATAGGGTTTTTTATAGCGATGTCAAAATAAATAATGAATTTTTTAATCATTTTATACCACAACTCTCTATCTTCATTGAAGCAGTGATTCTTCATTTGTTCAAGTTTTAGAAATGAGAACCATAAGTACTTCTGTGTTAAACATAATTTCAAAGCATATGCATAATTCTTTAAAATTAAAAAATCAAGAGACTTTTATAGAAACAAGTCTGGGTTCATATAATGACTTTTTAGTAAGATTTTTATTATATAATGAAAAATATAATTATTACATATTAAAAAATAAACTTTAAACTTAACTCAATCTTATAAAATCAGTTTATAAAATGGAGTTTGCACTCATAATAATGAAATATCTTAATCTAATTGATATAAAATTTCTAACACACTTATCTCATGTTGAGAATATCAACTCGTGCGTAGAAATATACGTTATTGTTGCTGTTATTCTAGGTCCATCTTGCATAAGCAAATAACTTTTACTCTGGAGAAAGATTTGGGAGTGGTAATGGGATTAAGGTACTAACTACCACCACGACATCAATGAAAGCTATTGAATATTTTATCATCGATTGTCTTTTTGTAGTGCCAAAATTTATCAGAAATATAATTGCATTTTGTGATCATACTATTGGAGCTGGCGAATTTGCATCTTCTCTATACAGGTATTCTTCAATTTTCAAATGGTTAGAATTAAAGTAGATAATTATGGTAAAAGAATGGGCCACAGCATAAAGTGAGAACTAATAGCTTGTATTTTATTTTCTACCATTTTCCTTCTGCAGCACCCCACACCCATTTCTGGCTTCCTTTTATTCCCTTAATGGTAAGTTCATTTTTTTGGCCATGGTACTTTTGAGATGCATAGGATATAATAGTAAGTGATGTTTGGTTTTATGTATGTAAAGGAGCTTTTATTGGTGGGAACAAAGCTACAAAACATTGTAACAGACATGTGTTTCGACTGTCAAATCCCACATGATCAAAGGGACTTTTCTTGTCAGGCCCACTCACCACTTTTTCTGGTTTGGATCACCAACTTTTTGGGCTCCAATTGGACAAGCCCATAATCCATTCAAACTTGTTTTTCGGGATTGTTTCTTCCTGCACCTCCATAGCTTCTCCTAACAACGTATATTAGGTGAGAATACAAAAAGTATCACGTTATACATTTACATCACGTGCGTACATTTTTTTGTCTTCTAACATTACTAAAACAACTTCTTCCTTTTTAATGTAAAGAAATATTGAATGCATGAATCATTATTATGGACTAATTTTTATAAAAGAGGCAAAGTCAAACCCGTAATTTGATTTTTTTAACAATAAAAGACGGAATGGGTATCAACAAGTTTACTCATAGATGTAACGGATGCAAGTTTTAATAAATTAAATATTTAATGTCCATTTTAGAAAATCATCATATCCTTCTCTTTTAGGTGTTATTAGAATTATACCAAATTGTCTAATAGGACAAGTGACTAAAGTTCTTTTTGGGTTAATTTTTTAACAGACACTAATAAATCACTTCTAAACTCAACATTTTTCTTCTTAATTTGTCTAGCGTGAAAAAAAAGAGTACACCTTTTTCTTTAAAATTAAAAATGAAATACATCAGAACTCGAATCTGGTTGAAATTCCGAATCTTATACATTTCATGGTCAATTCGCCAAGTACGAGAAAATAAAACATTGTTACATAAATAAATAAATAAAACGTGAAAAAGATGTTTATAGTGATATGAAGCTATTATTTTATTGGAAATGAAATATTCAAATCATATTATTTTAGACAAAAAAAATTACAGATATCAAATTTAAAATATTTAGTGTAGGCAGTGTATTCTTATTAGTGCATGTCTTCTCTATTTTATTTTTTTTATATCTGGTTTTATTATTGACTTTCTTCAATAATAAATATTGTTTTTTATTTAAAGATTGATTTATTGATTGTTGAAAAAATTTAAATTTATACTGATGTAGAATTGAAATTTTAAAAATGATATAGACCTATTAGCACATAACATCATCGTACTCGATCTATGACATTACAAATATTATGATTTATATAAGTTTGGGTTTGGTATAAGGGGAGTTTCGTCACTACATACGTTGTAAGGGTCGATTAGAATGACGTGCATACAATGTGGAGATGATATGTGTGAGGAATTGATTGGTGCATAATGTAGTGATTACCCAATACCCATCTAAATCCATTGGAAAGTCAATTTTTGCATACAAAGGAAGTGTGGAATAATGTGGATATTGGATTGTGTGGTCCCTTTCAAGATTCTATATGGAGGTAGCTAGCCATGCATTACATGGGGCGAAAGTGACTTTGGAGAAGATAAGTGAGAAATTATGAAATCCATAATATAAACCTATTTTATTTTATTTTGTTTTGTTTTCTTTCAACGCTTTTGAATTGCTGGCTATAAGAAATTCAATCAACAGTTAGCATCAAAGACTTATGAGCACCAGTGATCACAAGTGTCTGCATTGTGTCACCTTTGCATTGCTCCTTTGCAATACTCAAAAACGATTCAATATTTATACATGCATTATGCATTGAAATTCATAGAAATTAATATATATATATATATATATATATATATATATATATATATTCTAGTCGATCCCAAGAGATAAATATATATCAAGTACCTACTTATTTATTAAACTTAACAAAAAGGTTAATAATAAAAAGGTTAACTAGATAATACGTTTTTAATTATGATTTAAAATTATAATTCGATTTAATAATAAAAGGTGTATGTAATCATATAAATAAGTAAAAAATTTAAATATAAACTAAGTCATCATTACACGGTTTGAAGAGAACGAACTAAAATAAAGAAATTATTTTTTCAGAGTATATATATATTGAATGTAATTAAGGTGTGTCATTTACATTATATGACAAATACGTAATATCTAATATAATTTTATTACTCAATTTATATAAAAAAATAATCATATAATTTTTAAAAAAAATTTGATAGAATGGTGAAATGAAGGAAAACGTGTAGTGGGGCTGGACTCAGAACCCAAGACTACACAGAGACGTTGAAAAGGGACAGTTCCTGAACATGTGGACGGTGAAGATGGTTCTAATGACGTCGTCAGCGCAACGTTTAAGTTTTTTATGCACCGTCCTTTACCGTCACACACTACTTCTACTATTATACTATGTGCCTCTCCACGCTGCCACGTCACCCATCACACCTTTACAAACACTATTATCATAATAATTTCATCACTTTTAATTACCATCTCATTCAAATTTACATGCTTTACACATATTTTATATTCTCTCTCTAATGACATTTCATATCTTCTTCATTATATAATAGAAAATAATCAAAATAATAAAATAGCAATTAATATTATTTTATTATCCCTCTCTTCCCTCCTATCTACCAAATAAGAGTGAAGTTGAAAATGGTAGTTGTAATTTGAAGATATATATCAATGTTTTCCTATTAAAATTAATTTCTTTTTATCATTTTAGGTCATGTCACCTAATGGTTGCGGGTCCTTCTTGGAGATATTTTCGCATAGAAAGTAAGTAGTACTGGTTATAACATCATATTCAACAATTACACAATAACGCATTATTAATTACTATTCAAAATACAACTCTAACTGTCTATTATTGTTTATTACAACATCTTATACTTTTTTTATAAAAAATTATTAATTTTTATTTTATATCTTTTTTATTATGTGAAAATAAAATAATAAAATATTATTTATTATATATCATATTAGTGTTGAAATAAAATAGTTTAATTATACAGTATTGAATATTTTAAATACTTGTATCTTAAGTATGCATAGATGTAATTTTTTTATAAAATTTAGGACTGAATCTTTTACTACTATTTATTAATTTGTTTTTCTATATATATTGTGCTTTTTTATTATAAATTTTGTAAGATAACTTTAAAATATCATTAAAAATAAAATGCTATATATGAAATGAAAAGGATAAGCGTTATTATTTTTTTCTTGTAAACGAGCACTGTAGCTGGAAATAATTTAATTTTTTTTTTACTGGGATGATAGAAATTGAGGAAGTGGAAAGAAAAGAAAATAAATCAATTGAAAAATAAGGGAAGAGAAAATTTTAAGAGATAGAGAAAGTATAGAAGAAGAAGAAAAATTAAAAGTGGAAAGTGAAAATGTTTATCTATTTGTTTAAAAAATAATGATTAAAAATTACATTATTATACTATATTTTTTAAGTAATGAAAAGGACAAAAATTGATTAACATAACTAATTATTATGAATAATATCTGCACGTTTAACAATATGTACATAATCAATAATTAATTTTGGAGCATCTACAATTGACTATGCGAATAATTAAATATCTAGACAAGGTAGATAATCTTGAAAGTTAGGATTCTTGAAGTTAAATAATTCAACGAACAAATAATACCAAGATATTTTGGAATTATGGTTTATTTGCGATTAGATCAAACTCAATCTAGTCAAATCTTGCTATGTTGCATATTAAATAATATTAAAATCAAACAACAACAGTAATATAATTATTTTTTAATTTATTCAAGTATTCTTTTCAAAATATTAAATTATTTCATTCTCTAAATATCAGTGATATAATATATTTTTAGAAAAAATATTTAAAAATTATAGATTTTAACAAAATAAAATAGAATAAAATATATATTTTTTATATTATAACACGAAATTAAATTTTAAAATTTTAAATCATTCAAATACTTGAAATGAAAACAACTAAAATAAATCTTTCTATGTAAAATTAATTTAATTTAAAATTTTACTTTATTAATTTGTTGGAAATAATTATACTGAACATATAGGAATGTCCATGTGTTAATAAAATAATGAAATTTCACTTTATCATTAAACACATCAACATAACCTCATGTAAAATAAAATTATTTTTTTTATACTGAACATATAGGATCATTTTAATAAAAAATATAAGTATCACTTTATCTTTCTTCTATTTTCCTCGTCAATGAGAACAATTTCTTCAACCTTTAACCTACCTATCCTTCTTCTCAAATTCTTTAATTCCACACCTTCCAACTTCCACTTTCTTCCCAAATCTTTTATTTTATTTTTCCTACTCAAACAGACAAAATATTACCGGAATTATGTTTCTAAACGTGATTTTAGTTTTTTAAATATAATTTATTGAAATTATGTTTACAAGTAAATTAATCTATTTTGTTAATTTTTTAAAATACACCTATTTGAGTTTTTTAAATTATTAAACTGGTACGGTAAAAAGGCCAAAAAAATAGTTTTATACTATCTTCCACAACATGTTATACAAAGAAAAATAGATTAAAGTATGCGACAAAGCATGACAGCAAAATAAAAAAGTATTATAAAAATGTTATACAACTAATAAAACTTGTTATGGGATGGAATTATGCTATCAACTACTTGTAACATAACAAAACTCATAAATATACAAGAAAATTAAAAGGATATAGAATTTTTAATTATTAAATAATCTACAACAATTAAAAACAATTATATTGTTTACCTATACAATTTTGTTTAAAATTACAGTTAAATTATTATTATTATTCATTATTCTCGTATAAACCTCCACTATCAATAAAAATGTCTCTAATAAATTTATACTAACCGGCATTTTTTTTTCTTAAATTTTTGTAGCAACAAAAAAATAAATTCTACAGTTATCCATAAATGCATTATTACTCCAATTTATATATATGTCTATTAATTTCAATTACGAACCAAATAAATTACTGATATATAAATTGATAATATAAAACTAAAATAATATCAACATTGAATTGAATAATCATTAACACTGTGTTTTTTCTTTAACAATAATAAGTTGCGTGTGCAAAGAAGAAAGTTAAGTAATGACATAGAAAATGAGAAGAAGTTAGTGTGAAATAAGGTTAGTGATTTACCGCGACCAAACAAATCACTGTAGAGAAACATCTCGGCATTTCATCATGTCATGGATGTAACTTCCGGGAATGTGTTGACCGCGTCGGTGACGCAATACCGCGTCACCCGCAACAGCGGTGACGTATAATTATGTAACTGCCGTTGACGTTACACTCCCCCCTCCCTCCCTCCACTTTCTTTATATTTCCACCTCTACCCTCCACTACTCCTCCCTCCCACACCTCTCTCTTCTTCTTCTTCTCTCTTTACCATGCACCAAGCCATTCCCTACAGAACCTGCATCCCTGCTACCGGCGCACGTGACCACTCACACGCCGGAGGGATTGCGGAATCCAATGGCGCTGATCCGGCCACCGTGGCCACCGTGGTTTCGGAGAACGCCGTGGTGATCATTGGGAGACGGGGCTGCTGCATGTGCCACGTCGTCAAAAGGTTGTTACAAGGCCTCGGAGTTAACCCTCCCGTTTACGAGGTCCACGAGGACCACGATGCCACCGTCGCTCGCTACCTCTTCCCCCACGCCGCCGAAGAGCTCCAGTTTCCGGCGGTGTTCCTCGCCGGCAAGCTGTTCGGCGGGTTGGAACGAGTCATGGCCACTCATATTTCAGGTGAATTGGTTCCCATATTAAAGGACGCTGGTGCCTTGTGGCTCTGACTGATCTATCTCGTTCTTTTTTTACCTAATTTCTTGAGAGGGAAATTAATTATATATAGAAAAAATTTCTTAGTTGATTTCCCTCTTTTGTTTTTCCTTTTTTCTGAGTCTCTTGGATCGGCGAGAAAAACAAAATCCACGTTGTGTTGAAAGGCCTGGAAGAGATTCTGTACATTATGTTTGAGTTAGTTAACATCTTGAATGTGAGAATCTCTCACAAAAAGATCTTCTCACTGTGCTTTGATTTTTTTAATTACAGTTATTTCCCTGTTTTGAAATTTTATTTAATTTGTAGAATTACAAATAAGGTGCTCGTTTTATAATTATTTTAGTTTTGAATGAGTAGATGAAGTTGATCTTGGATCTGAATGAGCTTTGGAAAACGTCTCCTCTGAGTTAATGGATTGAATCTGATACAGAGAAAGACAACAGCACCCAATATTGCATAAAAAAATAGAAACTATCGAATAGGAAAAGATTTATTTTACACCATTATAATATTTAAAATTAAAAAATAAATCAAATATGGTTAATATATTATTTTATTAATATGGTTTATGATATTAATATATCACCACCCTATCAAATACACACGTTTACATCACTTCTTTTTATTTCTTATTTTTTTATATCCGGCCAGGAAAAATAGATATTTTCTCTCTCTAATTGGGCATCATTGAGAAAATTATCTTTCAAATCTATTATTAATCACCAACTTAGCCTTTGTTTTATTCTTAATCTTAATTCATGTTACTTGTCAAGTGAAAATTTATTAATATTTTCCCATCTCATATTTCATTAATGTTGGTTGAAGTATTTTTTAACTTCCCCACAGTGTCCGTAAAAAAATAATCACTAGTTGTTATTAAAAGAAATTTAATTAATATTAACATGAAATTATTTAGAGTTAATATGAACAAAATAATAGCAATTCAAATTACTCTTACAGTATTTATTTTTTAATTTTTTTTACTTAGTAATATATTTTACCATGTAATATTTTTAATTTGTTATAGAAATAATTATTTTTTAAAATTTCTTATATAAAGATAGTCTAACATCTCTAGTTACATTATTATCATGTAAGTAATTATCTAATTATATATATATATATATATATATATATATATATATATATATATATATATATATATATATATATATATAAATATATATATATATATTTTAAATATATATTTTTATATATATAAAAAATAATTATATAT
>Ga0123342_1008854_pt1 | contig 12404 bp, 9 predicted proteins | sample Turbeawhitnodule_FD_89960 | JGI IMG/M metagenome (GOLD analysis project Ga0123342, IMG submission 89960) | Root nodule microbial communities of legume samples collected from Mexico - Turtle bean Mexico white nodule | ecosystem: Host-associated > Plants > Roots > Nodule | place: Mexico: Nepantla... | reverse complement strand
GGAATTTCAAGTTGTTAATTACCCACCATTCAAATACTCAATTATAAAAAAAAACAAAAGAAAAGAAAAACAATTGAATTCAATTGAAAACCCCTTGATTTGGATATATATATATATATATATATATATATATATATATATATATATATTATTTTTATTTAGTTTTGGTAGATGAAATATTATCCTCAAGTCTCAACTATTAGTCTCTGAAAAATTTAGTTGTTATTTAAATAATGCATTCTATTTCAAGGTTTTTTTTTAAAATAGAAATTATAAATTTATATATTATAAGAAGTGACATTCACTTTACAGAAAATTACACTTACATCTTTTTAAGGAAGGATAAACAACATTACCATCTTTAGTTTTAAAATAAATACTTAATTTTTATTGTTTTAATAAATACTTGTGTTATAAGAAAGTTACACTCAATTCCTTTATTATACTTAAACTATTCAAATTTTTTACAAAAGAGTTAATTTTTATATTTAAAAAAAATATTTATTTTTATTTTTAGAATTTTTATTTAAATTTTGATTAATATAATATTTTGAAATAAAAAACTGAATATCATTTATTATAAGAGGGATAGATCTTATTGTTATGTGAAAACTAAAAAAAGTGCGAACATATTTTGTTTTTTCACAGTAAATCCAAGTAAAAGAAAATTTTGATTGATAAAATTATTGACCAATATTTACCCAAGTAAAATTGTTTCACTCTTCATATTCCAAATTCGTTTTTCGACCTTCTAAATCGGCATAATCTATTTAATATAATTAACAGTTCAACAAGTTGATAAAATTAATGGTTCATCTATTTAATGTAATTAATAATTCCACTGTTTAATATAATTAAAAAGTCATATTTAAAGTTAATAATTTGTAAAAAAAATTAATGAGGATTAATATTAAATGATTTTGTTTAAAGTAGTTTTATTAATAATCATTAATATTTATTTAAAATTATGATTATTATTAAAAATTAATATTAAATATATTTATGAGTAATAATTATTATTAAATCAAAATTAAATATATTTGGTAACCTGAAAGACACATCAAGATCTTTCCTTCTTTTCTCTCTCACTAACTCTCCTTCTTTTCTCTCTCACTAACTCTCCAACTCTCTTTTCTATCTTCATTTCTCATTTTATACATTGTCTATTTCAGAATATGATCGCACCACATTATAGTTGAGGAGTTAAGGAACATTCCTATCTGAACATTCATATTTGTTCTAAAGATCCTTTATTCTTTATTTTTTTTCTTATGATTTAGTCATCAATCTTGATGGGATCAGTTGAGAAAAATAATCTTCTCAACTTATTATACTCTACACTGAATTTTTGTTCTATTTGGATAACTTAGTCTTTATAGGATAAAATTCTAGAGATTGCTTGGAAAGCAAACAATTAAGGTAGAGGAAACTAACTTTAACTTTCAATAGTACCCTAGGCTAAAAAACCTGGATGTGGAGGATAAGTGGTCCCAAATTTCATTTTTCTTGCAGAAGTGTCATTTGATGAAATTGTTTGATTTTATGTTGCGTGAACATGTATAAATATTAAATTTTGATAGTTAGGAAGTTAAATATTGTTTTTGATGTTGGAAAGGTTATTGAATGTTATGAATTTTTAAATGTTATGTGACTGAATGGTATATATTATATGTGAATGATAAAAATTGTATGAAATTAAAGTCATACATTTTGGATAATGTATGGACTGATGTTTGTTTGTGTATTAAGTATTGATACTTATGTGGTAACAGAGATGCCTTAGCTTCACTGGTCGTCTAAGTCACATAAACTAAGATATTAGGTGGTGGTGGTGAGAAGTTACTGGGGGAGTTCATGCACTCCGTGACATATGAGAAACACAACTTAGATTGTATTAAACTTACCTTGATCCTTTCTCTTGGATTCACTCGTAATCTAAGTCTTGAGTATTAGACCAGGTGTTAGTCTCTGGTAGGACTTACTTAATACGGGTCTTCCGGAAGATGTTAATTCTTATTTTGTTTGTTGAATGTCCTAGATTTGTAAATCCATGTGGGATCTATGTGATTGTTTTATGTTGGGATTTTAAGAAGATTGAATAATTGAGAAATTGATACATGTAATTTGGTTTGCTATTTTGATTGAATTGTATATATTATAAAATTTTATTTTCTGTTCTCGAACTAGTTTGGGGACAAGGAGAACTATCGACTCCGGATGGTACGCGGTCGATCCTCACGTGTGTGGCTCTCTCCTTCAAGCTTCCTCATCAAATGGCTCCTCGGACGGGTGGGGTACCTGCAGATGGCACTCCAACGCTCAAGTTAGTGGAGTATCGTATTCGGCTGTCAAAATACTGTAGTTAATGACGTACCTTTTTCCTTGGAATGCGTGATATTTATATTACCTTGATGGGCCCTTGTTGTTGGGTCGAATTAGGGGGTTGCTTAGTGCTAGGGTTGGATTAGGTCATCCCCTAACCATGGGTTAACCTTTGCTAATCGGGTCAACTTTTGACTTGAGCATCCTATGTCGGTCGGCCACGTATGCCACGTGGTCGACCTTGTAACTTAAGGTGGGGTCTGGTCGTATGGGTTGACCGGGTCAAGGGGACCGGTCAGTCAACCCAGTACAGTTGCCTCCCAGGCTCGAGAGATGGTACAGCCGAAGAGTCTGAAGAATGGGTCTCGGGCGGCTTGTGGAATGATGAGTGAAGTGATGTTTGGGGGCGTCTGAGTGATTGACGTGACGCGCATTTATGAGGGGTTTTTTGGGCGCCAAGTGACGTGGATCGTTGGATCAATCGAATCTAACGATTGAGGTTTTGTGACGTTTGGAATTCTGAGGTCCCTCCGGGCTATCAATAAGAGCTGGGAACAGTTGCGTCTCACGCGTTATCTTTGCTTGAGCTCCGATACTCCGGATCAATCCGACCGATCTCAGTTGCCTCCTTCGTTCGTCTAAAGGTTAGTCATGTCTGCTCCTTTGCGTCCGAGTTCTCCCTCTAAATCTCCTCCTTCTTGCTCGTTGTCATCGTCCTCTTCTCCTTCTTCTCCCCCTTCACCTGGCCAAGCCACCCCGGTCGGAGATATGGAGGGTGTTCCTTCTCCGGGGTTGGTGAGGGAAGACGCTAACAATGCGTCGGACCAATCGACCCCTTTGGAGCGGCCGCGACCTCATGTGGGGCCTGCTTGGGTTGACCCCCGAGTGTGTGAGGTGTCGTCCTTCTTTTATACCGACACCTCCGTTGCCGAGTTTCTGAACGAGGTTCCTGTTTTGAAGGCTTTCGGCCGAGGAATCCTTGTTGGCATTCGGTCCTTGTTCTTTGGAGGACCGTGTGTATAGGGAACGGTCATCCACTGAGCCTCCCTTTTTCTTTATGTATAGTTGTCTTTTCGCAGACCTGCATGTGTCCCTTCCCTTTGATGCCTTTACGGCCGGGGTTCTTAGGGAGCTCAACGTGGCTCCGACCCAATTGCATCCCAACTCGTGGGCGTCCATACATGCATTTCGCATTTGTGTCAGACGTTCGGGTTGCGTCCTCTTCCCTCCTGCTTCCTTCATTTTTACGCGTCTTATCCGGCCAAGCTTACTAGTTGGCAGTCTTTGGTCAGTCGGGCGGGTAGCATGTTATTTAAGCCCTTCACGGCCTCTTATAAGAATTTCAAAGAGAAGTTCTTTAAAGTGTACGTGGAGCCGGCTGGGACACATTACTTTTTTTGACGAGGTCGGTCAACCTCGTTTTCCGTTGTTTTGGTCGAGAAATCCAACAAAGATAACGGATTGGCCGAGACCAGCTTATCCGAGCGAGCATGAGCGGATGATTTTTTCTTTGTTCGATAGCCTCCCCAAGAAACTCCCCGCTCGGCCACTCATGTTATTGTACAATGCGACCGATCGTGCAGAAGCTTTCGAGGGTATGCTGTTTTGACACTTGTCTTTACTTTATTTTTTATTTTTTTTATTTTTTATTCTTTTTTTTGCTTTTCCTGACTGGCTTTCTTTTGTTTGTTTGCAGAGCTCGCCAAGAAAGAAATACCTCAGGCGGTCGGCATGTTGCACTCGTTCAAGAACAAATTGAATTAGGGCTACGTCCTGGTTGAACCGTGTGCTTTTCGGGAGGGTATGCCGGTTAGGGCTACATCCTGGCTGAGTCGTGTGTATCATTCATCATATGCACAGTTGTAGGAAAAACCTCGTTAAAACCTCTCCGACCGATGTGTAGGCTGGGCGAGGAAAGAGTGCGTGTATTTTATTCATGTTTAGCTGAAATAAAATTTTAGGTGCGTGACATTCCACGTCCTAGGTACAATCTTCCTTGATAGTTGTTCCAAATGGTACGCTCCTCCTTCCCCTACTTCTCGGATTCGGAATGGTCCTTCCCAATTTGAGGAGAACTTGCCGTCCGACTTCCTCGCGTTGCTGCGCATTCTCCAGACGAGGTCGCCTTGGTGGAAGCTTCTGGGCTGGACCTTCGAGTTGTATCTTCTTGACGCTCGGAGTTTGCATGTTGCCTCTCGTATTTTTCTCTTGTCGCGAAGCTCGTTCAAAAGGCTTTCCTTGTTGAGGGATAGGTCGAAGAGTTGGCATCTGATGGATGGTTCTCCGACCTCTACCGATATCATGGCCTCGGTGCCGTATGTGAGGTCGTACGGGGTTTCTTGTATGGTGGACTGCGGGGTGTAGCGGTAAAGGACCTCGGGCAGCTCCTCTGTCCATCTTCCTTTCGCGGTGCCGAGCCTCTTCCTTAGCTCGTTCAACAAGACCTTGTTGGCCGCTTCGGCCTGTTCGTTCGTTTGCGGGACAGAGCTCGTGAGGGATTTGATGTCGAGGTCATTGTAGAAGGTCATGAGGCCTGGTCGATGAACTGTCGGCCGTTGTCCGAAACTATCGAGTGTGGTATGCCGAATCGACACACTATGTTTTTCCATACAAAGTTTTGAACATTGCGGGCGGTTATGATGGCTAGGGGTTCGGCCTCTATCCACTTGGTGAAGTAGTCCACCGCGACCAGTAGGTGCTTCGTTTGGCCCTTTCCGGGCGAGAATGGCCCGATGATGTCCATCCCCCACATGGCGAACGACCAAGGTGATGTCATACTATGCAGTTCTTCTAGCTTCCGATGGCGGAGGGGGCCAAATTCTTGACATTTTTGGCATTTCTTGACGTAGTCGGCGTTATCTCCATGCACGATCGGCCAATAATATCCTACTCGAATGACTTTGGCCGCCATGGTTCAGGCCCCAGAGTGGCTTCTGCATGCTCCATCGTGGATCTCTTGCAGCACGTATTGTGATTGCTCTTTGTTGAGGCATTTTAGGAGTGGTGTTGAGTACCCTTTGCGGTATAGGTCTTGGCCAATCATGGTGTAACGGGCACACTGCCGTCAGGTGCTTCTTTCTTCTCCCGGTTGGCATGTCCCGTGCTCCAGGTATTGGATGATCAGGGTCATCCACGTGTGAGTTTCGGTGATTGCCATGCACTCGGCGTCACCTACGCTGGGTTGTGGCAGTCGCATTTGGACCACCGACCGGTGATGACTTTGTTTTTTGGAAGACGCGAGGCGCGAAAGTGCATCGACCCGCTCGTTTTCTTGCCGTGGTATGTGCTCGACCACCACCTTGTCGAATTTGGCTATGGCGTTTCGGACCGTGTGATAGTACCGTTGGAGGAGTGGTTCCTTGACTTCGAATTCTCCTTTGATCTGGCCGACAACAAGATGGGAGTCGCTTTTGCATATGACCTCTTGTGCGCCTAGGTCGTTTGCTAGGTTGAGGCTGGCCAATATGGCTTCGTATTCTGCTTGATTGTTCGTTGCCTTAAAGGAGAATTGGAGAGCTTGTTCGATCAACAAGTCCCCGGGGCCTTCGAGGACGACCCCGGCGCCACAAGCTGTTTTGTTGGATGAGCCGTCCACGTAGAGTACCCACCTGGCCGAGGTCTCTAAGTGTGGAGAGAGCTCGGCTGAAAAGTCCGCCAGGCATTGGGACTTCACGACGCCTCTGGGCTCGTACCTTATGTCAAACTCGGATAGCTTGACCATCCTATCATTCGTCCTGCGAGGTTAGGTTTAGACAGAATTTTGTATATGGGGTAATTGGTTCTTACCGTGATTTCATGGTTTTGGAAGTATAGGCGCATTCTCCTCGTCGGCAGTACTAGGGCTAGTGGCACTTTCAATATCATTTGGTACTTGGTTTCGGCCGCGTGGAGCGTGCGGCTGACGAAGTATACCGGGTATTCTTCATGGTCCACCTCCTGGACCAGGGCTGCGCTGACCGCTTCTTCGGATACGGGCAGGTAAACCACAATGGGTAGGTCCAGCCTTAGCTTTTTGATGACGGCCGGTGATGATAGGAGTGTTTTGAGCTGGCCGAAGATTTGCTCGCATTCCTCGTTCCAACTGAACTTTGAAGTTTTGCGGAGCATTTGGACTATCGGTCTGATTCGTTCGGCGAGACGAGGAACGAATCTGGACAGTGCTGTTAGCCGGCCAAGTAGCTGCTGAATTTCTTTCAGATTACTCGGGCTTCTCATTTCTGTTATGGCCTTGCATTTGTCAGGATTTGCCTCAATCCCTCTGTAGGTTAGCATGAAACCGAGGAACTTACCGCCCTCTACGCCGAATGCACACTTTTTCGGGTTGAGGCGCATGTTGAGCCTTCTTAGGGTGTCAAAGACTTCTTGTAAGCCTTTGATTGCTGGCTGCACGAGTTGAACTTCACCACGATGTCGTCCACGTACACTTCCACGCTTCTGCCGATCATCCCTTTGAAGATCTTGTCCATGAGCCTCTGGTAGGTGGCTCCAGCGTTCTTTAGACCGAACGACATTACCTTGTAGAAGTAATTTGCACCGTCAGTCGTGAAAGCTGTTTTGCCTCTGTCGCCATGGTGCATGCTTATCTGGTTGTAGCCGGAGTAGGCGTCCAAAAAGCTCAGAACTCTATGACCGGCTGCTCCATCCACCAGCCGGTCGATGTTGAGGAGGGGGTAGGAGTCTTTGGGGCACGCTTTGTTAAGGTCTTTGTAATCTACGCATATTCGCCATTTGCCGCTTGCCTTTTTTACCATCACCACATTGGCCAACCAGGTGGAGTACTGTGCTTCAGCGACGAAGCCGACCTTTAGGAGTTTTTCGGCCTCGTTCCTGGCCGCCAACCTCTTGTCCTCCCCATAGTTCCTCTTCTTCTGGGCCACCGGGCGTGCCTCTTTGTACACAGAGAGGCGGTGGGAGATGATGTCCGGGTGGACGCCTGGTACATCGGTCGTTGTCCAAGCGAAGAGATTCGCATTCTTCTTGAGAGTTCGGTGGATGAACTCTGCATCGACGACGACCATTGCCGTGCTGATGCTCGTGTACCGCTCCTCCCCACCGAGTTCTGCTCGGCGCAACTCGTCCTTGGCCTCGAGTCTCGACTCGACTTCTCTTGGGTCCAGGTCTGCCATGGCCACGACGTTCCTGGGTTGCGGGGAGTATTTCTGAGGGCTTCTGCCCCGGTCGGCAATCTTTCGTTTGGGCGAGGGGCTACCGGCAGGCTTCTTCCGCGTAGGTTCAACTCGTAGGCTTTCTGCGTAGCATTCTCTGGCGACTTTTTGGTCTACGTGAATCGTCAAGATGTCACCCGAGAGGAAAGGGAATTTCATCGCCAGGTGAGGTGTTGAGACGATCGCTCCGAGCTTGTTGAGGGACGACAGCCCAAGGAGGATGTTGTAAGAAGTGTTTGCATCTATGACCAAATACTTGATCCTCAGGGTTTTCTTGCCTCTTCCAGGCCGAACGTTGTGTATAGCTCTATGTAGCTTTTCGTGCCCACGCGTTCTCCAGAGAAACCGACCATGTGGTCGTTGTAGGGCATCATCTCTTCTACCGGAATCCTCATGGCCTTAAAGGTCTTCCAGTATAATATATCGACTGAGCTTCCTTGGTCTACAAGGGCTTTCTTGATCGTAAAATTGTCGATTTCAACCGATATCACCATGGGGTCGTCCTGTGTAGGGTCCATCCCTTTAAAATCTTTATCTGTGAACGTGATCGGTGGCATCCTCGGTCGGACAGAGATGAGGTTTACCTGGTGGACGACCCGTAGGTGCTTCTTGCGTGCACTATTGGAGCTGCCTCCCCCAGCGAATCCTCCGGCAATGGTGTTGATGACTTCTCGGCCTCTACGGGTGTCAGTCTGCGGGGGGTCGTCTCTCCGTCCCCGTCGGTCTTCACGTTTGTCACCCTCCCGTGGTCCCGGGGGGGGGGGGGGGTGGTTGGGGTTCTGTCTCTCCTCCTAGGAGTTTCCTCTTTGCACGGGGAACGACGTGTTTCCCGGGTACTACGCATGAAGTGTCTGAGGTGTCCGGCTTGAATGAGCTCTTCTATCTTGTCTTTCAGAGCTTGGCATTCCTCAGTGGAGTGGCCTGTGTTCTTATGATACCGGCACCTTTTATTGCGGTCGGCATTCTCTGGGCTTAGGGCCCTTTGTGGTGGTGGTATTAACTCGGTACTTAGGGCCTCTTGTAGTATTTTGCTCCTATCGGTGTTCAGAGGTGTGTAGCGGGAAAAACGGGGTCCCCAATTGTCTCTTCTTTGGTCTCGGCCAGTCCTGGACTTTCCTGGCCATTCTTTTTCTTCTTTCTTTTCTCCACTTGCCTCAGCACGGGCAGTGTTTCTGAACTCACGGAGTTCTTCAAGTTGCATGAACTTGGCCGCTCGGCGCTTGAGGTCGTCGAGACTGGTTGCGGGTTGCATACACAAGCTATCAGTGAACGGACCGGGGCGCAAGGCGGTCAGCATGTGATGCATTGCCACTTCGGGGCTGAGGTTACGAATGCTTATGGCAGTTTTGCTGAACCGATCAATGAATGTCCTCAAGGATTCACCTTTCTCTTGACGAATGCAGACCAACGCTATAGATGTTAGGTGGTGGGGACGGCTCGTTGCGAACTAGACGTCGAATTTCGCCATTAGGGTCTCGAAACAATCTATTGAGTTTGGGGGGAGCTTGGTGAACCAGCTCAGAGCTCCTCCCTTTAGGGAAGTGGGGAAGACTCGGCACAAAATTGCATCGTCCGTCGTGTACAAGCTCATGTGAGTCGTATACGCATCCACATGTTCATCAGGGTCGGTCGTCCCATCATACCGATCCCTGTTGAAACCCTTCCACTTGTCCGGCATGGGGGTATCCACGACGTGGTTGGTGAAAGGATGGCGCCGCTCAGGGCCCATCGTGCCGGTAGTGTTAGTCGTTTTTTTGGGGGTTATATTCCCCATCCATTTCTAGGGTGAAATCGTTCTTCATTCCCTTCTCAGCGTGGAGGCCGGCGCCTGTGGCGCAAGACTTCCCGGCCTGGTTGGTTGCAGCTAGGGACGGCACCCCTTCGACCAATCTTTTCATTCGTCGGTTCTCTTCTTGGAGGCTTTTGATCTCCTCCTCGTTTCTCTTAACGGCGTCTTCATGGACCTTCTTCATTTCTACCAACTCCTTCTGAAGGGCTATCATCATTGCCGCCTGGTCTGCTTCGGACATGCTTGCCATGCTTCAGGTTGATACCATCTACTGTTGTGGTTTCTGCTTGCTCTCCTCGACCCCACGGTGGGTGCCAATTGTTCTCGAACTAGTTTGGGGACAAGGAGAACTATCGACTCCGGATGGTACGCGGTCGATCCTCACGTGTGTGGCTCTCTCCTTCAAGCTTCCTCGCCGAATGGCTCCTCAGATGGGTGGGGTACCTTCAGATGGCACTCCAACGCTCAAGTCAGTGGGGTATTGTATTCGGCTGTCGGAATACTGTAGTTAATGACGTACCTTTTTCCTTGGAATGTGTGATATTTATATTACCTTGATGGACCCTTGTTGTTGGGCCGGAGTAAAGGGTTGCTTAGTGACTAGGGTTGGATTAGGTCATCCCCTAACCATGGGTTAACCTTTCCGAATAATTGAAGTCTAATAAATGGTGTTTGTACTGGACAGGAATGCTCGAGACCCAAGCCTAGGTAGGGGTCGACCTAGGAAAGGTAATTAAGATAAAAGATAAAGAGATATTTTATCTCTTGTGATATTATTATTTTGAAGATGAAAGATATAATTGTTATTGTTTAAATCTGTTATCATATTATTTTGAAGATAAAGAGATATTTTATCTCTTGTGATAATATGCAAGTTAGTTATATATTAATTAATACATGTTAGTTACATATTAATTAATAGTTGCTGAGAATAAAAGAGGAGCACTAGAGAATAATGGTGCATGTACTGGACAGAGTGCTCGGGTGCTTGGACCTCGGTGCACGGGCATGGGTAGGTCGGCTCGGTTGTTGGGCCCAAAGGGTGGGCCATGAGTTTGGCCCAATTATATTGGTAAGTCCGTTGGAGAATAGTAATTTTGTCATATATTAATATAAGGTTATTAGTAGAATATATTTTTTAACCTAAAAGATAAGTGTGTGTGGTTATTAAGTTATGTAAATGCATGCATACAGTTGTTGGTTGAAAAGATAAAGTTGTTAAATAAGAGGAGCAACGTGAGTAAGGGTGCACATGTAAACAAAATATTTTCATACTATTATCACCTGAAGATAAGTGGTGCCTCGTTAGCATGTAATTTTTCTATTATTATTTTATGCTTTCAATAGAGATTATGTTTGTTCAAGGTAGAACCGTCATAATAAATTTTTACTATATCTTTTTTTATTTCAACTGACATAGTAAGTGTTTTAACCTATTTCACTTTCTCTTCTCAAGCAATAAACTTTTTTTGAATCCTTTTATAACCTAGTACCATTTCACTTTCTCTTCTCAAATGAAGAAAATTTTAAACCCTTTTGTGTTGAAGCTTCTTCTTCATTAACTTAGTCAATCTGTGATCATAATCTAGATTTCAATTGTTTGTTACACGGTGGTAGGGTTTCTGATTCGCGCTCCATTCCGCTCCTCTCTCCCTCCTTTGACATCGTCTTTCTCTCCTCAACCTTCTTCTCGAGGGACAAATGAGAATTCCTCTTCACCGCACTTTACTTTTCCTGTTTTTTTCTATCATAGTTTCTGAAATCGAACTGTTTATTGATGTCAATTATTATGGTGTTTTACTCCTCTTCGATCGAGTTTCGTGTGGATAAATAAAGACATAAGTGATTGAATGAGAATGTAAATGTGATGTTCACTACGGATGGGGTGAAATCAGAAGTGTGATACTCATTATCTTGAAAGATTGAGTAGGAACTAGAGATCGAATATTGATAGTTGACTTTTGCTTTTCAAATTTTGGTTGTATTTCTTTATTCATAAAATTTAGTCAATGCTCAGAGGAACAAAATTTGACAGGAAAGTGGATTCTAGTGGAACTAGTATTTAGATGTGAGCTTATATTGTTTTTGTGTTCAATGGATCCAGTACCTGTGTCTATATATTTTGGTTAAACCTACTCTAGTTGTGTGTATATTTTGGTTAGCAAATGTACGGGTGTAAGTCAAAGTTGGATGACTTTGTCAATCATGATCCAACTTCTTTATCTTTCCCTTTAATCATTAATCTAATATTTTTTTGTCTTGATGTTTTGGAAGAATTTGCATGTCAACTTCTTTCACCCAATTTTTCAATGCCTCTTTTCAAAATCAAATTCCGCTTTCAGTTCATGGTAAATGCTACATAGTAAGAGTTTGGTAGTTCCAAATTAGTCAACTCAATGCATTGTTTTGGTTGATGCTATATCGCTTATTCATTTCATTTGTTTATACTGAAAAGTTGATGGTATTATTTGAGTAAGTCAAAAATTTAAATTCTTTTCTTAGATGGAGGGGGAGGCAGTGGCATTGGTACCTCTAGCATTTACACCTGGGCATGTATGAAACATATATAATTGTGACAATGCCTATGTTAATTCAGCAGTCGTCACTACAAGAAAATCTTAATTTAGCTGCAAACAAATATTGAAGGCTATAAGTGGACACTAAATAGTGTCCATTAAACCTTCACTAAACCTTTATTATTAAAATAAATTAAATAAGGTGTGAGGAAAGCGTGAGTTATTCCCACGTAAACTTGAAAAAAATAAAAAATAAAAATAATGGTTGCGTTGCTGAAAGGGCAGCTACTAAAATTATAAAAATAATTAAAATTTAAATATTTGAAGGTTAAGTCCACGCTAAAAGTTTTAAAATTAAATTTAAATAATATGAAAGTTAAGCCCTTGCAAATTACACACAAATAATTAATTTTAATTTTTCTTTCATTTTTCAATTCTGAAGAATTCTCTCCTACTCACTTCACTCCACTTTTCCTCACGAGGCATCAACAACATTCTCACATATATTTCAGTATCTTCAATTGCCCTTCTTTGTATCTTGTGGTAACTGCACCCCCATGAGGCCGAGCAAATTAGAAGCCGGACCAGGAAGGCCTTGTTGGGAAGAAAAGG
>Ga0123342_1008853_pt1 | contig 12405 bp, 3 predicted proteins | sample Turbeawhitnodule_FD_89960 | JGI IMG/M metagenome (GOLD analysis project Ga0123342, IMG submission 89960) | Root nodule microbial communities of legume samples collected from Mexico - Turtle bean Mexico white nodule | ecosystem: Host-associated > Plants > Roots > Nodule | place: Mexico: Nepantla... | reverse complement strand
AGGTTTGCACCCACTTATATACAATGAAATGCTCTAATCTCTAGTCGATGTGGGATCTCCAACACACCCCCCTCACGCCGAGAGTGATAGATAGAAGCTCGTGCGTGGGACTATATATTATGGATGGTCCGATAGCGGCCCGATAGCGGGTGGCACTATAGGCCCAACACAAACACTCGCTAGGATAGGCTCAAAATGGCTCTGATACCATGTTACGAAGTGGACTTTAAGCCTAACTCAACCCCATAAAACCGGCTCGATACGGTGAGGTTTGCACCCACTTATATACAATGAAAGGCTCTAATCTCTAGTCGATGTGGGATCTCCAACACACGTGAGAGATGCATTTTCTAAAGCAAAGGGTTGCAGTATTTATATATGGAGAAAATAACTGCATCCCACTACATGAGCAAAACTACTTCCCACGGTCAAGGCGGTTTCGAGCTGTTGCGGAGAAGAAGACCGTGTCTACTGAATATTTTTTGTTCTATTTGGATAACTTGCATTAGACCCTTATATCGTGAAGCTTAAACTGATGAGATAACATTCTAGAAGTTGCTTGGAAAGCAAGCAATTAAGTTAAGATAAATTAACTTTAAGTTTCAATAGTATCATAGGTTAGAAAATCTGGATGTAGAGGGGACGTAGTCCCAAGTTTCAATTTCTCTTGCAGGGATGCTATTTGATAAAATTGTTTGATTTTATGTTGTGTGAACATGTATAAATATTAGATTTTGATAGTTTGGAAGTTAAATATTGTTTTTATGTTGGAAAAGTTATTGAATTTTATGAATTTTTAAATGTTAAGTGATTGAATGATATGTATTAGATATGAATGATGAAAATTGTATGAAATTGACAAGTTGTTGTTTGATAGTACATTAAGTATGAAAAATCTATGTTTAAGAGAGATATTTTAGCTTCACTAATGATCTAAGTTATATAGACTAAAATATAAGGTGACGAGAAGCTGACGAGGGAGTAGACACTGTTATCGTTATTGGATATTTGAATTTATCCTTCATGTGTAGTCATTGTGATTGAAATGAAATCAAAGTACTATAAATTGAAATGAAATTCAATGATTGTAATTGAAAATAGATCCATGTGTGATATATATGAATGATGAAATTGGTATTGAAATTTTATATAACAACATTTAAAGAAATGTTTATAAATGGTTAGTCTGATTGGTTCTTTTTGCATGTTATAAAATTTCTTTTCATTAGCTTACTATTATTTTTCTTGTTGTGTTGTGAGCTCGACACAAGCAGATGATATGATCATACATGTGTCGAAGGGTCTTGAAGACTTTAGTATGTTGTTTTGAACCTTATATTTTAAATATTTGTATTCCTATAAGTTCTAATCATGTATTAGAAATGTTTTTAAAAACACTAAACTTATATAGAAACATGTAAAATTTGTATTGTAATAGTTAGATGAAATTTTTTGGGAGTGTTAAATCATATATGAAATCATACATGGTAAGAGGAAAAGAGTTATTTGAGAATATATTATTCCTCTGATATGATCAATCAAATCAAATGCTTTTGCTCTAAGATAGTATTTACAAATTTTCTGGCTCCACCAAGTTTTGTTGCAGAAAATATATTAAGAGTTAAGCGAAAGAGCAATGCCAGGCATTGCAGTAGTGTGTGCATAAAGAGGGAAACCAAATGAAAGAATCCAATTTCGACCGAGGAGGTTGATGTAAAGACACCAAAGAAATGGATGTTAGATTTCAGTTCTGGAAAGGTGAAGTTATAAGCTAAAATCACAGGGAGCAGGGACCAGTCGGAGCGAAGGTGCACCTCATAACAACTTTGATGTTCTTACTTGTTCTCAAATGTCCAAGTCCAACCTTTTCCATTTGCATTTGTCCTAAAATACTCTTGTATTCAAATGTATAGCATTGCAGGGTAAATTGGGATAGTCAAAACATATACAAATGAATATTCAAAATTAAAAGGTAAAAATACACACCAGACTTGAACTAAAGAAAATAGAGCTCCTCACAAGAGATGAGGGCAGGACTATGCTGATGATTAAAGAGCCATAATTCCAAAATCTACTCTTCAGTCAAGTTGGGATTTGAGCCCCTTTGTTTGCACTGAATCCATTGTAGTTGTTATCTTCCAATGCGACAGATAGCCAGAAATCTTTCTTCAGTCTGCCAACAATTCTTGAAAACCAAAACTTGAGGAACTCCCATGCTGCAGAATACAGCCTTGTACCATCAATAATAGAGCTCCTTTGATATTCAAGAACCCAACTGTTGGGGTCTAATTGCACTGCTGAAGCACCCCATTTTGGTTGCACCCATGAAGTATTGCGCTTCCGAATCAAGTAGCCTCCTTGTCCACCATTCCACTTTATAAACAGATTGATAACGACTCAGAGTTAGTCAACAACAATCAATCAATCCTAGTCATCCGAACTGCGGATGCTGATTAAAAAAACAAGACATTGCAGAGAATTCACCTCAGTGATTCTTCCTGATAAGAGAGTGAATGTTCGAGAAGAGAACCCATTTGTGAGCAATCCTGCTGTTTGCAAAGGCCATCCCCAGATTGTCACCTTTTCTATTGCAGATTTGTACAATGTACACCTAGAATTCAACAGCAGACCATCCTATACAAAATGTTAGTTGTTTTTTGTAAGCAACACTGCCTTATTAACAGCGAAAAAATGTAGTGTAAAATGTGCTTTAGGTTATTTAGTAAAAATTAGCTGTAGTTTCTACATTTTAAAAACGCTAGTTCATAATACGAGGACCAAATTTTACCCAATAATCAACAAAAACAGAATAAAAAAGCTTTCTTTTAAAGAGTAATAATAAATACCTGGCTGATTTCCCACGAGGTATCGGTAAAACTGCAATTTGAAACTTGCCCAACAACAACACCTGCTAACTCTTTGTGCAAAAGCCTCAGCTTTTCATTCAAATCACGCACTCGGCTACATTTCTCACCGACCCTTTTGATCACGTGCGGCGACAAAGCAGGCTTGAAAACCCCAGATACCACCGAGGAGAAAACAAGGTCCGCAGATAAAAGGAATACAAAAAAGAGAAGCAACCTGAAGAAACTGAAAGCAGAGGTTTGTTGTCTCATGCTCTGCTTCTCGATTTCGTGGCTGGAGTCTGATCTGGCACTTGATTTGGAGAGAGGAGTAGACGATGAGAGCTGAAACGAACTGGATCGGGGAGTGGACAGAACGGAGGCATCGAAGGAGATAGGGGTGCAGAGAACGTTGTTGTTGTTGTTGTTGTTAGGTTTAGAGAGCTTGGTGAGGGTGCTTTTGTGGACGCTTGTGGGCATGAGATCGAGGGTGGCATTGATGCTGGCCAAACACATTTCGCAATTGCAATTGGCATCTTTCTTGCAACCGGGAAAGTAGCAGCTGCTGTCACGGTTATCTTCTTCCCATGATTTTGATTTTGATTGCACAAAAACGGTTCCCATGGTTTCTTCCTTCTCCCAACACAGATTGTTTGTTTTTATTTTTCAGTTTTTATTTTTCCTATAACACCTTCGAACGTGGGTTTCAGGCCCCACTTTGAATTTGAATCCCAACGGTCATGTTCGTTTTTTAGGATTTTATTTTATTTTAGTTGTTAAGGTGTTTTCAAATTTCAAAAATTAAATATTCTGAGTCCGTCTTTCTAAAAAGTTAGTAAAACAATATTATTTTCTTGTTAAATTTTCTCTCTCTTTTACACTTTCATTATATAGTAACATGTATAATAATATCTTTTATTGAATAAAAAAAATCGTATATCATTATTTCTTTAATTTCTAAATAAGTATATGATGTAAATATGATTTTGGAGATTGAAATTGTAAATATGATTTTTTTTTCTTATTTTAATTAGCAAGCTTCATATTTTTGATAAAAAAAACTATTGATATATATTATTATTATTATTATTCTACACAAAATTATAACAATTATCAGTAAATATTTTCTTCTTAAATATTGTGGGTATAGATTTGATAAATTTATAACATTTTTTAAAAAAAATTACTGCATTTATTTGTGAAGTATGCATTTGCATTAGGAATTCAAGTACGAGTAAAAAGCTCTTTATTGAATAGGAATAAAGAAGTTGATGAGAATATAAGAAAAAAAATCCACTTAAATGTTTCTAAATTGAAGTGGACAAGATAATTTTGATTTTTTTTTTCCTAATTCACTAAAAATTGGAAGAAAATGGGTTATTAAATATAATTTCAATGGAAGTGTTAAGGGGTGATTACTGATTTCTTGAAACAAACAAATCTGATACGGATATATTAATGTTGATGATCTTATTATCTCTATTAATGAGTAGTAGTTATGTAAAAAACTTAAAAGATATTTTTAATCAATGTTTTCACATGAAAGATTTGGAAAAACTTAGATTCTTTTTAGGAATTGAAGTTGCACAAAACTCATGATATTTTTTTTATGTCAAATGTGTACTTTTTTAAGTTGGACTATTGGAAGCTAAGGTGACCAGACTCCTCTTAAACAAAATCAAATATTAATATTATTTATTCTCAATTATTTAATTGTAGTCATATACTTGTGTAATTCATGGAACAATCAAATGATCAACATTGGAAAAGAACATTCAAAGTCGTTTGACATTTGAAGGATATTTTGTTGCATGTTGATTGTGATATCAAATTGTAATTCTAATATTGTTTGGAAATATTGTCTTTTGACACAATGAATAATATAAACCGTTTATAAAATCTCTTATAAATTGAAATACTTGAAAGCATGTGGTCTACATTTGGTGTGATGCATTATGCGTGTATTATGATAGTTAAACAATATTACACATAATTGTTAATTTTGTTTTTCATAAACGAACAAAGTACATTTAAATCGACTTACACTCCTCAATACAAAATATCTCAACTAAGTATCTTTATATTTCTATGCAATCTACAACAAATTTAATGAAGACTTCAAGCATATGATAAATTAACTTTCTCTTTAATAAATTTAACATTTAGAATCCTCCCATTTCAATTCCACAGGTATTAAAGAATGAAATTATAAACAAAATTTATTTACTTATTTTAGTTGACAAACCTCAATTTTAAATATAAGTTTGAATATAAAATATTATATTTTGGTATTATGATTTTGTATTTAATTATAATAGTTATTGGTAAATATATTATTTTTGATAAGTTTTGATTTTTTTTTTTTTTTTAGAATCTTATTGTTTTATTTTTGAATTGATATATTAGTAATCATAAAAAGAAAAAGACATGATAGATTGAATTTTTTTAATGTGTACTTAAAAATAATTACGATATATTAAAAACGCATACTTATTTAAAATATGCATAATTAAATTACTCTTTGATTATATATATATATATATATATATATATTCGAAGTGTTTTTTTATTTTTTAAATACATTTATTTTAAAATAAAATTATAAAATATTATATATATATATATAATTATTAAAAATAAACTTTAAATTTAATTCAACTTCATATATATCATATCTGAACCATTCATTCTGATAAATGTTAAAATAATATTTGTTTTAATGTATACTTCACTAATTAATACTTTTTATTGTTATAGTATTTTGTTCATATCATGTTAATATTTATTTATTTTCATTTGGCATAAAAAAAATATAGCTGGAACAACGACTAAGGTTCGTTTACAATTTTTTTATTATCAGATCATTATTTTACGATTACTTCATCGTATTTATTTTAACTTTCCAACAAATTTTATTTACTTAAGATAAAATCAGACGTTTTACTTGCAAGATCTTCAATACATACTTCTTTTATTTCGCAGTTATATTATTAGTTGTATTCGATTAGTTCAGATTTAGTTATTATTTACAAATCAAAATACTTTAACGGATTTAATTAATAATGTCATCAACTAAAAATAACTACATAGAATGATATGAGGATTTTATTCCAAGTATCATGTTAATTTATATTGAAACAGTTAAACCATTACACTGAGAATTAGAATCAAATTAGAGTCTATCTTTTAAAATAAAATTTATTATCAATAGAAGTAAAAGAGAAAGAGTTACATTTTTTTACGTCATTATTATTTTAAAATTTTGAATTATAATTGATGTTTTAGTATTTTATATGGTTTGTTCATGATTTATTAGAATGGATTTTTTTAAATTCCTCTCACAATAACTAACAAACTGGTACAATTCAAATATGATAAAAAATCTTCTTCAGATGAATTTCAAAATAAGCGAACAAAGTATATAAGAAAAAACTCATTGACATTGAATTCCCTTAAATACTCCTTCTCAAAACTACAACACTACTTATTTTTTTATAGATTTTTTACACATGTTAAGAATCACTAAAAATAACCATTAAATAAAAAATAATTAACTACTATATTTATTACAAAGTGGACTTTAAGCTTAACTTAACCCATAAAACCGACTTATGGAGTGAGGTTTGCACCCACTTATATACAATGAAAGGTTATAATCTCTAGTCGATGTGAGATTTCCAACAATATTAACTAAATTAGATACTATTTTATACACTAAAAAATTATTAATATATAAATTAATTTTTATTATTAATAAAAAATTATAAATTAGTTTATAAATTGATATCTAATTAATTACCAAAAGTTTAGTTATCAAATATTTTAGATTCTAAAGTTTAACATTATTAGTTAATTAGCTATCAATATTAACTAATTTATAAATTTTTATTAATAATAAAAATTAATTATATATTAATAATTTTTAATATATAAAATATTATCTAATTTAGTTAATATAGTAATTAATATTGAAATTTAATTTATAACTTTTTATTAATATTAAAAATTAATTTATAATTTTTTATTAATATTAAAAACTATTTTATATATCAATAATATGTTAATCTACAAAATATATCTAATTTAGTCAATACAATAATTAATTATTATTTTTTCTAAAGTATTTTAAACTAATTTATAAAATTTTATTAATATTAAAAATTAATTTATAAAATTTTATTAATATTAAAATTTATTTATATATCAATAATATGGTAATCTATAAAATATATCTTATTTAGTCAATACAATAATTAATTATTATTTTTTCTAAAAAATATATAATCTTTTACTCAAATATAATGTTTTGGTGATTAATATTGTAATTAATTTAAAGATAAATTAGAAAGTAAACAAAATCAATACTTCATTGAAAAAATTAGAATAAGAGTGGATTTAGAATTTTTATTAGTAAAAATTCATTGCTGTGGGAGTAGTAACATACATGTTGAAGCAGCCTGTGAAGTTGCAATTCAGCATCATTTAGAAGCAGCTGGCTTCCAGAATGAATTAACTCATTTTTGTTGTCTCTCACCAAAATCGAAGCATCCCATTAAAAGCCATATTCAATGCTATTCCACCAAATTATTTTTTTCACATTTAACTACTTTGAAAAGCACACCAACAACAGAACTAAACACATTACTCAACTTGGTGTGCAACAAATTAGTAGGTAAGAGGTACCTAAAATATTTATATTCCGCCATATGATTTCCAAGTCAAAAGTTTGCAAAATAGCTTGCTAGACCAAAAGTATACTCGAAGATTCTAGTAATTATACTAGATTAAAGTTAAAACAATTAATGAGATGAAGATAGGATCTAATGGTCATTAATGAAATAAATTGATACTTTCCCCCTTAAGCAGGGCTTAAAAAAAGAAGCAAACATCATAAAAACTTAAGGTGGCCAGTTTTCCAACCACATAAATATTCCCAAGAATTACCTTGGAGGGAGGGATTGTTTGGAAACATTTTGTGGCTTATGTAAGAGTAGAGGTACAATTAGATTCAAAATAATGGTATCAGAAACTAATTTCACTTTATAAATCAGTTTTATAATGTTGAGTTAAATTTAAAGTTTATCTTTTTAATATGATATCATAGTCATTTATAATTTGTATAAACAGGTATGAGAGTAAGTCTAGTGACAAAAATTATGGTTAAGTTCATGTATAAAGTGATTCATAATTATTCATTTTTTATTATCGATAAAATAAATAATTTAGAATTTATAAATCGTTATAGAACTACCATAATATATAATCTCATGCACGAATTGGTAGTTTTAGCATGATGAAGATGTGAAATAAAAGCAAACCTCACCTTATAAACTCAATTTTATGAAATTAAATTAGGTTTAAAATTCATTTATGAAGCCAGGAAAGAAACACTCGTTACAAATCCTAAAAAAAAAGTTAACCTGATTTCTAAATATAAAACTCATACTTTATAAATATAAAACTCATACTTTATAAAGTAAATAAAGTAGTTTGAAGTTTGTTATTAATTAGATCATGTGAAGATTTTTGTTAATAACTAATATTAGTTAAAGTATATTTATACACATTCTAATTCTATAGACGGTAAAACTTAATATGAAGAATGTTAGTTAATATCATTCCAATAACGAGTTTTAAATCAATTTTTAAGATAGTTTTTTTTTAATTTAAATGAAAATATATATTTTATTTTTTCTCAATCAATATTATTGATGTATAAAATTCATTTTTTTCAACATTAAATATTTATTTAAATGTTATACATATATTTTTAGTATTTGTTTGATTACTTTTTAATTTATTATATAATTTAACTTAAAAAAATTAACATTATAAATTGAACTAATTAACATTTTATTATATAATTTCATATAAAATTTTCATACAATAAAAATTATAAAAAATAAACTCAATATAACAATATTTTAAATAAAAACAAATAAATAAAATAAATTTGATTAATACTTATCAGATTAACTATAGTTACAATAAAATTATTTCTTCAAGTAAAAAAGTATATATATTTTTTTAAAAATAAATAAAAACACTAATTACTATTATATACTTAATAAAAAAATTAATTATTTCTTAAAAATTAAAAATTATTATTATATAATATACTTTTTTCTGAAAAAAACACAAAATTTATACATATGATAAAACTTGTGATTTTCTTCATGTACGGAAATTGAAGGAGGGCTCTTTTGAAAATTTCAACATGCTTCAATTGAAGGGAAAGTTGAGTATAAAAGAACGAAAATACGAAACCTGCGTTGTGAAATCTCACTTTTCCAATAGATTGAGCAATGAATGAGTTCCAAAGTTTTTTCAATGCAATGCTTCTTCTGCCTTCTCAGACATAAATTACATAATGCTATATCCTCCACTATTGGGAAATCTATGATTCTTATACCATTTTTGTTTCACATTGGATTCTCTAAAATTATATTAACATATGCATTAACATGATTTTTAGCTCCATGTTGTAGAATTAATTGTAAATTGAATTAAATTTAAATATTTTTTCTATTCAATAAAAGGATTTGCACTCTATTTTGTAATTAAATTGTTTTATAATAACAACATGCACATATAAATCATATTACTTCAAAATTAATTTCATTTAAAACTAATTTTGTTGATGTTCCTCCAGATATACACTATATCTCTCTCCCTGCTTTGGTGAGAAAAAAAGAGAAAATATAAAACTTCGACAAATAAAAGCAAATGAGAAAAGAAATATAAAACACTTTTATATCTCTCCACTAATAGAAAGATGAAAAAAGATAAAATAATATTACATTAGAAGACAAGAATATCTATAAATTCAAGAAACGTGGCTATTAAAAGAAACTAAAAAGACAAACTTTTTCTTTACTTGTCTCCATACTTTCTAGTGATAACTCATAAATTCTGAAATAATTGATTACGAACATATTTTTCTTATTTTAGATAAAGCAATCTAATTAATATATATATATATAGATATAATTTTAAAATAGATAATCCAAAATAAATGATGGGTGTGCTACGGGTTCAGTAACAACTGAACAAAAAAAAAAGACTTATGAAGACATTGCTCATGACAGTTCTTACAAATAGTTGACCAATAATCAGTTTGAAAATCATTATAAAGACTTTAGATTATATTTTACAAAATGGTTTTCGATCAACTTAGTTTTACACTTTAGTCAAAAGTGAAGTGATTTAAAGTGACTTATCTTTGTTTTTATCAAAAAGTAAATTTAAAAAAGAGAGTTAATTAAACATATTTGAACTGTATTAGGCAAATATGTGTTGAAGTGGGATGAAACTTAATTTGTACATCCAAATCATTGACTTGAGGAGTGCATGCAAACAAAACCTAATCAAAATTTTATTAATAGATTGAATTGACCACACTATCTTAGTAACATGATTTTCGGTAATCTTATTATTGAACTTAGCTTTATGAATCGCCTTTTCTAATTAATTTAAAAGTTTATGGTAAAAAATTTACTTATTTCTTAAGCCCCTCCGTAATATTTTAAGAGGATTAAATGGTTTTCTTTCTTAACCATCTAGTTAGCTAAATAAGATTATAGTGTTTTTTAAATTTTAACATATAGAGGTGGAAAACTAAAAAAAGTGACAACCACTTAATATATCAATTGATACGATAAATAAATAAAAATCATTTACCCTTTAAAGTGAGGGATGTTCTTTTAAGGAATAAACTATAGAGATGATTGCTAAAACAAATTCAATATATCATACTTTGATTTTCATATTATATAAATATGTTTATATATTATTAAATTTTAATTATTAATTTTCTATTGAATGATTGTAACTGTTTTTACACGAAAAATCTAAATGAACCACTAAGCAGCAAAATATGAGGTCATTAAGAATTGTTCACATTATAACTTATTCTTTGAGAAAAAATGGAAAATCAATCATTTCATTTTTGTCGCATGAAAGATCGAAGAACTAAGAACTTTTACCTAGATTCAAATTTGTAACTAGTAATAAAGTAGTCACTAAGATTGTATTTAGAGAAATTTATGCAGTAAATAAGTATATATAAAATATTTTTTAGAATACGAGAATTTGAGGTAAAAAAAAATTCAAGATCGTTAGTATATGCAGGAGAGGGAACACAAATTGAATGAAGACATCATTGCAATTTATATTTGTTAAACTTTCTAATGTGTAATTAACAATTTTTCTATTCAATCCAAATTTTATTATTATCACCCATAAAATTATTAAAAGTTGTAATCCTTTAAGCAAGTGGATTTAAATATTTTAGTTTCGTAGTCAATTCATTGAATTATTGTACCTACCTAAAGTTCTTATTTTAAGAAAAAGATGATCTATTATTAATCTTCTTTATTTTATACTAGTAAAAAATAATTGGTTGTCTTCTTCATTTCAATTTTTTTAATTAAAACTAGAATTATAAAATTATATAATTATCTAAATTGCCAGTTAAAAGACATAAGCATTAACAAAAAGGAAATACAGTATCTTGAAATCATTAATTCAATAAAAAAAAAGTATATAAAAAGGAAATTTTTGGCTACTTATAGCAACGAGGAAGAATTAATTTGAAAAAAAAAAAAAAACTCTCTGTCTGGAAGTATGCAAAAAAGAGAATTATAAATTTACTTTTTCTTGACATTAAATATTTCCCATTACGAATTTTTGATGGGTTTGCTATAATTATCTAAAAATAAATCATTTTTAAGTGCTCATAAAAAAATATTTATTTCTTTTCAAATTTAACTTAAATTACACATAAATGAGTTGTTTGATTAAGTCCTCACAGAAAGTTCTTTCTCGTGACTAAGGCATTGGCTTAAGCAGTGTAATATTGGTCTGCTTAAACTCAACTTACTTGATTCTCTATATTTTAATGCCCTTCAAAGTTTTAAGCTCTTTTCCAAATTTAATCTTTCAACCGATACCTTCAAAACTATATATGTACATATAACAAAGTTCAATTACAAAAGAAAATAAAAATAAAATTCAAACTTACAGATAATTTATTCAAAACTAAATGAAAATGAGTTAATTAAAACTTAGAAATATAAGATATTTCAAATAATTGTATATAAATTAACTATACCTATAGAGATTCCACGTTATAACTTTGGTGTATGCAAATTTCTTTCTATTTTATTCTTATTAATAGTTTATTTTATTGTTTTATTTTGAATATTTCAGTCATTTTTTATTTTTAAGTATTTATTAAATAATTAATTTATTATTATAATTAATTAAAAACTATTTTTTTTAAACTAATATATGTCATTTTGTAAAAAATAGTTATTAATTTTAAATTTTAAATATAGAGTAATTTGTCAAATGAGAAACAAAATATTTTATTAAAGACTAGCGGGAACACAGGCACTCACGTGGCTATGTATCCGCATTTTTCATTTTTACTATTTACATATTTATATAATTTTAATAAATATTAAATTATATGAGAAGATATGTAAATTATCTAAATGCACCATTGATAATAGTTTTATTAAGATTTTATGTTAATTTTTTTATATTTTCATTTTATTGT
>Ga0123342_1008852_pt1 | contig 12407 bp, 3 predicted proteins | sample Turbeawhitnodule_FD_89960 | JGI IMG/M metagenome (GOLD analysis project Ga0123342, IMG submission 89960) | Root nodule microbial communities of legume samples collected from Mexico - Turtle bean Mexico white nodule | ecosystem: Host-associated > Plants > Roots > Nodule | place: Mexico: Nepantla... | reverse complement strand
TTTGTGAAGACAAGAACTAGATAGTTTGTTTCAGTGTACGCACCCAGATACACTGTAACCCAATATTGATGGAGATTGCCCTGAAACTTCCACCTTATTGGGAGAACATGCTGCACAAAGTCTAAGTTGTATTTCATGTATAACATTAATTTCAGTTTTTATGCCCTCCAAGAACATGTATGCTTTCACAGTTTAGAAAAAGTCTTTGGAAAAGCTAACCTTTGTGGGATATTGAGATTACGAGTTGTTAATTTCGGGATTCATCATATTTATCAAACGTGTCAACATTTTCAAATACTCAGTGTATGAAATTTTCCTAATACTCAGTGTAGCACTGCCAAATGCTTATTTTTGTGTATTTTTGTAAGGATGAATGTTGCTGTTGTAATTATGCTGACTAATGGTTATTTTTCCTCTTATGATATCTGTGGCTTACTTTGTGAGGTTACTGTATGTGTTGGAACTTAGATTATTGCTAAATTTCGTATTGTTGGGACAGAATGGGGCAACTGTTAGTTCTTTAGTTAGTTAGAAAGATTGATTACACCAGCAGGGGAAACTAAGACTCAGATTAGAAGTTTCATTTTGAATTTGATAGTTTGTGAGTGAAAGGAGAAATCCTTTTTGAAAGCGGAAATCGAGCAGGAGAGACTCTCCTCTGTTTTATTCTCAATCATTTAACAAAATCGTTATTTCTTTTCATTTATTTCCATCTATCGTGCCCTTTCTTCTCACTTGGTTTGTAACATATAAAGTAGCAGAACTAAGGAGAAAGTTTGGGACTTGTCTGTGGGTTGTTTTCGTCCAAATTTGCTGATCATTCAGGTGACTCAAATGAGAATGTTTACAAAATTGGTGTTGTCATTGTTTCCAGAGCTTTATATGTGTTCATTCATTGTGTAGTGGACACATACGGTCAGTTTATTATTTTGTTAGTTTATATTGTGCACTAATACTTGCTAGTCTACAAGTTTTGGATTCAGCTACTTTCCTATAGGCCTTAATTGTTTTAGTTATTATTCTTATTTCAATAAATTTTTTTGTCAGTCCTATTACCTTCTTTGACCACTAATATTATTCTAATCTCTCTGATTCTCTATAATGCAGACTTGTTGTCATTTTACAGGACAAAGCATATGTATATGAAATAAATAGTCTCAGTATTGTAGACATTATTGACACAGTGCCAAATATTAAAGGTGAGGCTAGAATCAATGGGGGCCGTAATTTCACTCAATTGGATACTTTAATTGTTAATTGTAGTTGGTACTTGTTAGATTATGATTCTATTATTATTCTCATCGGTTTGCAACAAACATGCCAACAAACTGCTATATATTATGCGTATAATTTTCTGAGGCAATTTTTCCCCACAGGGCTTTGTGCTTTTTCCCCTTGTTTGGATGCTTGCTACTTGGCTCTTCCCGCCAGTACTACAAAGGATCTGCATTGTTATATAATGTCATGAATCGACATTTACACTGTGAGGTTATACATAAATTTCCTTCTGAATAGTGTTAAATGACTTTGTTACTATAAAATTCATGAATGTTTTACTTTTGTATCATCCTATCTTGTAGCCTCAAGCTAGTGAGATGATAAAAACTTATGCTTTACGTTTTGAATTTTTAGTAATAATCAATTTTTATTTACCGTCTTCATGATTTGACATGTCTTGCTTATTCTAATTTTTTAATATATTAACCAGTTACATTGCATTTGTATCGTTCTAATATGTTAAAATGCCTACTTGCATTGTGGGATTTTCTTCTTTAGGGAGCACAAAAGGAAAAGGTCGAGTTTAACTGCACATCAGCAATTCACTTATTTTATCTTCTGACAGTGATATTTTTTTTAATGGTTGACGTATGAGCTAATATATGGTTGTTTATATCTTTTACCTATATTCATAAACATTATTATCAAACATGAATTACAGATTGATGCTCATCGTTCACCATTGGTTGCAATGGCTCTTTCTTCTAATGGAATGTACATAGCTACAGCATCTGAGCAAGGTACCATAATCAGAGTTCATTTGGTGTCAGATGCAACAAAGGTGACGAATAGAAGTCAATTTTTCTAAATATTGATAGGGAATATTAGTGATGTCAACTGTTATTTCTTACAGGTTTCAGTATTTTTTTTTTCTCGAAACTACACCAAATTATTTTTGGTCATAAAATATCAATTTGTGGTACAGTTCTCTGGTAGTTATTTTTAAATCATATAAAACACAGTCCCTTAACTAAGAATGCTGATTCAAGTGTGTGGATTCTCATAATATTAGGTAGCAATGTTCGTAAATTGATTTTGCACCCTGGACATATATCCTCCATTTTATATTTTGCCTATGTACTATCTAATAGGAAACTTATGCTATTAGTATTTATACGGTTATGCATTTGTGTGGCAGTTTCTGTATTCAATGGGCATTATTGGTTGTGTTTGAGAGAGAAACACTCTCTGTTAGGGCTTGGGCCTTTATATTTGTAAATTGAGAGAGTGGTCAAAGAGAGTTGTACATTTTAAGTGAATAGGCCGTTAATCCTTCTGTTGTTTTCTCATATCCTCATTTAAGGTTGTGCACTGTCTGTCTACCAGATGAATCTTTGGATAGAACACCAATTGATAAACTAATAAAATACATCACTGGACACATCATACATAATACATGAATACAATTGCTTTTCCAGAACAAAGTGTCCTACCAAGGGTATTCTTTGTCCACAACCTGCAAAAAACAACACACTTTCGTAATAATACATACTATCATGTTGGTTTTCTTATAATTCAAGCCTCAGCTTTTATTCTGTTAAGGTTTTCTGGATGACTTAAATTCAATTTATAATTCATCAATACTTATTTTGGTAATATTTATAAACCTAATGATGTTTTGATTGCTTTCTTGCTCCAGTGAGAATCTCTTTTGCTTGACAGAAATCCTGATTGACAATCTCAAAGAACATGACTATATTTGATGCCGTACATGTCTTGAAATCCTGGTTACATTCAGTATATGTTATTCATGACTTTGGATTTTTACTAAATAATTAAATATGTAGACACAGATTTTGTGACCAAAGGCTGATTAATTTTTTTTTTCCTAACCATGTTATTGAAGGTAAAAATGTAAAGTCTCTAGCATAAATTGAACCATGGAACTAAATAATTTCCTATAACGTAATGCTATTTTTTTTTCAAGTGCTATTTTTTTAACCTTGGATTTCATATGATCTTTATTTTTCATAATCTGAAATACTTTCTTTACCTTGATATTTTATTGTGTTATACAAACCAACCTTGTTTAGGTTTATGATTATATATGTGTATGAAATTTGTATCTTTAGAATTATTTTTTAACATCTTCTATTTGTCTTACAGCTATATAGTAATTCGCAAGGTTGAAAACTTGACCAACTCATCATCTGAACTCCTAGCTTGTAGGTGAGTGCTCATTATTGATCTTGGTCTGTTGACAATCCACTGGAACTCTTTATTTGATATCCCCGTTTTACCCCCATTCACTCATTGCTTAGTTTTGGCTTTGTCCTCTTAAATTAATTATCTGCTGCTGATAGGTTAAATTGAGATTCTGCTCGTGTTGTGTTAGCTTTTAAAGTATTTGCTTATATGTAGCTTCATTTGCCTCTTTAATATGTAAGCTTCTCTTTCACGTGGAACAAGGTTTACTGTGTTCTAGTTTGCTGACATTGATATTTCATCTATGTATATCCATGTCCCAGATGTTTTAAACTACAACTGTGCAATGTTAGGTTGCTCGGATTAAATGAGAACTCATAATCCAAATGTTAATTTGGTGGTTTGATAAAAATCAAAGTACGTTATAAAGGTGTAGAACTATCAAACCATCATGAGTGTGTTGTTTGGAAGAAGCAGTGATACAAAATTCCGTACAACCCAAATTGCTACTCATGTTACATACTTACTATTTGAAAGGAAGTATTTGGAGGCACAGTTCACTTTGTCAATTTTTCCAAAGATCCTAAGGCCATAAATAAGAGAAATGTCAGACTTAGCAAAGGAATCAAATACTTCATTAGCTCCTCTAAACTTGATTATGACTACACCTCACCATTTCATAACACATGTAAATCACCACAACTTCTGGGGAGAAGATTAATGGCATAGAAAGAGTTTAAAGAGATTTTTTCATGCCAAATATCCCCATAACTCCAGCTAAAACAGAGCAATGACCTAAATTAGCCAAACAACAAAATGCCATTATCATCTGTAATGTTTTTGAGTATTTTTAGTTCCTTTTATTTGAAAAGAAACTTATTTTTGAAAAATGAAAAAAAAAATGTCATTAAAATATCTAATTCTGAACTCTCTTTTTTCATTAAAATAGCTTAAAAAATATTCTTAAGAATTTTTTTTTTTTTTTTTTATCAGCAAGAATCTTTTTCTTAATGCAGTAAAAGATGTCCGCCTAATTTTTTCCAAATAAACATAATGCAAATGTTTTCTTCTTAATTGAATTGATACACTGATATATCATTTTTGATAAAAATGATATATTAATTATTATCTTATGATCATATCGTGAGACTTTAATTTTAGACAAAATTAACATACATTTGCGGTTATATATGCAATAAGTGAGCAGTTAGATCTCAACAGGAGCCCATTATCTAAAAAATTTAGAGACATGTATAATTAATGAAAATAAAGATATAAACATCTCTTCAAAATATTTTATAATTTATAACTATGTTTCAAATTATACATTTGTTTTTAAATTTATGGTATTAAGAAAAGTACGCAACTTAAATTATATATTTTATGCTTAAACTATATTTGATATTTAAACAACATAAACATGTTACTCTCTTGAAATTTCATAAAAAAAAATTATGTGAAGAATTTCCAAAAAAAAACTTCAACAATTTTCAAAAATACTCTTAAACCCATCTAATATATACCTATTTTTATATATTAATTATAAATCTTTGAATGTCAAATGCACAGTAATTAACTTGATTTGATTTTGTTTAAAATGATTCATCAGAGGTTTTGACTCTTTCACTGATAGCACCAGACTTTTCTTTGTAACTTTAACCAATTAATAAAATGTTAATTTAGTAATTTAATGTAACCATTATTTATTTAATATATAGCACTTTATTTGAACATTTTTTTCTTCAAAATAGACTAATTTTTTTACGATCTAAAATAAATATATAATTAAAAAAATTTAACAACTAGATAATCTTGTGTATCACACGGTCTATTCATTATCTTTTAACTGTGCTAAAACAATAACTTCTTAAATTAATTTCTTAAATATATCATAAAATACATTTAAATGCAACAATTTTTAAATTCATATATATTAAATTTATACCACTATTGATATAATTTAATTATTCTTACTTAAGTTTGGAGAGATTATGTCAATTCTAATATTCTATGTCATATTATGATTTCCAAGAATATGTTTAATTGCGGAATACATTAAAATACAGTCCTTTTAAAAATCAATATATGTTAATATTAATATAATTTTATTTAAATTTCGTTTTTACTTAAATTTATTTGATTGGACAGGTGTATATTTGTTCATATTTATTCTTATCTACGAAATAAAAATTCATATTTATAGATGTAAAATTTTTGGTCTCATCTGAATTTGAATAGGTATACCCATACTAGTCCAAAATGTTTGTAAAATACTCATTTTACAAAAAAGTAAAAGTCAAAATAAAACAAATAGTAATGTATTTTCGTTTTTATGCTAAATAATAATAAAATCTATAAATTTTAAAATATAATACCAAATAAATTAAGAGTATTTTAGTAGTTTAAAATATAAATGAATATAAAGATAAAGTTAATATATGACCGTTAATCGAGCACATAACCAATAATTAATTATCTTTATACGAATTCATTTTGCATCCTTAGTTAAATGTTCATATTCACTTAAATAATGACGTGTTTTAAGTTATCGTACAATATTAAATTATTGTTTTTTAATTTAAATAAAATATTGGTAACATAAAAATATTTGAATATATTTATAATAATTTTCTAAATTAAAATTTAAATATATACTAAAATAAAATGATTAAATTATTGTTTTTTAATTTAAATAAAATATTGGTAACATAAAAATATTTGAATATATTTATAATAATTTTCTAAATTAAAATTTAAATATATACTAAAATAAAATGATTAAAATTTAAATATATACTAAATTAAAATTTAAATATATACTAAAATTAATTATATGTTTGCTTTTTCTTATTGTATTAAGTGATTATAAAGACAGTCACCTGATTTATATGTCAACTTTCAGAATTATTAATATTTTATTATTTATCGTTGTTTATGTTTAGTAATTTAATTATTTATTTATTTAAAAGTATAGTTTAAAAAAAAAACATAATTTTAAGAAAAAAATTACTTACAACGTATACTAACAATAAAATTATTTAGATAAAAAATATTATTAATGTCATGAATAGTAAATAGAAAACTTATAAACTAAATCTGTGAAATGTATATATAACATGTCGACTTTTTTTTATCTATTTGAATAAATTTTTATCAATTTTTAGAAGATATAACGCTTAAAAGAATTATGAGTTGTCCTATTAATTGTTATCTTTTCAAATATTCTTTATTAACTAGAACTAAAAAAACAGTTTAAAAAAAGAAAAATAAAATTCAGAAGCCACTCAATTATCAGAGCCAGGTTTCGATCCTGGGACCTGTGAGTTATGGGCCCACCACTCTTCCGCTGCGCCACTCTGATTTGTTGATATATTATGACTATTAAAATTATGGCTCTATTGGAATGTTAGCTCAACAGTATTACAACGTTTACAACAGAATTATAATATTTTATTATTTATTGTTGTTTATGTTTAGTAATTTACTTATTTATTTATTTAAAAGTAATAATTTTGAAAAATAATTAAGTTTTATAAGAAATTAATTTGAAGAAAAAATGTCAAAGATAAATAGGTGTTTCTTTATAAATACAGAATGAAAATTAAATCACTAGACATGGCTAATGTATTCAAGTATGAAACATCATACATGAATCTAGATTGACCAATTTGTCTACTGTCGAGTATATAAGATGATACATAGTCAATTTCATATACTTCCTATTGGTGGATACTCTAAGATCCAATGGTCCATCATCAAAGGAGGACTTAGCAATTGTGAGTTGACACAACTTTTTCCTCCTCCTAATCATATGTATAAGTTAAACATTACTCCTAACATTTTACATAATTACTAGACACCCCAATAGAGAAAACCATAGATGGTAGAAGACATTCAATTTTATCATTTTCTGATTTAGGCATGCCAAATTTTTTTCATAGAACATGTCGTAACACCACCACTCGCCCAAGGTTTTGTACAATCCTCTTACACGGGAACTATGCTCTAGAGGAATGAAACTAGCATCCAACATGTCATCACTGACATACAAGACAAGTTTGACAAGGATATAGAGCTATTATAAAATCTACATTGCAATGAAATGTATACTCTTCATCAATAAATCATTACACTACAATAAGACTAGACCACCCAGTGGTTCGAACAAACTCACACCAACACAGAGCATGCCCCTTGGCACTCGTGTTCCCTTTGCAAGGAGCAATACTTTAAAATCAAAACAAAAAAAAATTCACAATCTCCTTCTCCGAGTGGTATTCGGATGTGTTTCGAGGAGGATTCAATTTTTGTAAAAAAATAATGGTTGCGGTGATTTATGCTCCTTTGACATTTTCAGCCACAACATTCAATGGTGCACAATTTGGGAATGCCTCTCTGTATGTCAGGGATCTCAACATCAATGTGATAGAGTTAATTGTTTGACCTATTCAATCAAGTGACTCAAGTGATTTTGATTAGGGTTTGTAGGGACCAAACTAGGCGATTTTATCTCGGCTATGCATATGTCAATTTATCCAATGTTTATTGTCATTGCCATGAAATATTTGAACTTCACTCCCCATAATGGAAAACCCAATTGTATTATGTTTTCTCTCTATTATCCCATCAGTAGATGAAGGCACTGCATGACACTTTTGCTACCTTTAGTTGATCATAATAGTCAATGTAAATAATATGGATTTGTACATTTTGACAATGATGAGTTTACTTAAAATGTTATCAAAAAATTAAATGGCATCTTAATAAATGATAAGAAGGTATATGTTATACATTGAGAAAGATCTTAAGCAACTCTTTAATACCTATGTTACTATAACTAGTGTTGTGGTCATGAAAAGCATATGGAAATGTAGATGTTTTGGTTTTGTGAATTTTGAAAGTCCATATTCAACAACTACTGTAATTGAAAGAGATTTCTTCTTGCAAGGTAATGGTTGATGCTCTTGGACGCAACAAGGGTTGTGATTTTATTGGTTTATGTACTCTTGAAGGAGCCAATAAAATGTTGAATGAAATTAATGAAAAGATAATTGGACAAAAGTCTTTCTATGTTGTGGTAGCATAAAGAAAATAAGAAAGGAAGACTATTCTACATGCTCAATTTTCTCATATGCAAAGTTGGAATGATTGGTATCATCTATTTGGAACACGTCATCCTCAGTTGTATTTTGGTCCAGGAACAATTGATTTTGTTTCACCTCAGCCAACAGGTATGGTTTCCAACCGCATATTTTAGTAGGTGTTGCTCTAAATTTCAAAATTATGCCATACCACCTTTAAAGACATGGTCCTTCCAAATAAAGGATGAGTTTTATCCGAAGGATTGGAAATAACCAGGTCTCTCTCATCCAAGGAATTAAATACATGTCAACGGGTTAAAATGACATACATCATATCTGGTGACTCCTTTAGACATTTTTGCATCTCCTACCAATATTAAAGCTTTTGACTCCGAAGGTCACAAGGATGTTATGTTATTTGAAATGGATCAATATGAAATTATCCATATTATATAATCTTCAGAAGATTTAAGTAATTTTTTATGTTTGAATGAGTATTTTCTATCACAACTAATAATCGGATCAAAGTTATTCAATTAACAACTAATCGAATTAAAGTTTTTTTGGTTACAATCAAAGTTACTCGATTATCACAATTGAATCAAAGTTATTTGGTTATAACAATTAATCATATCAAAATTATTCAATTATCAAAATTAATTAGATCAAAGTTATTCGATTATCACAATTAATCAAATCAAAGTTATTCGATTATCACGATCAAATCAAAGTTATTCAGTTATCACAATTTATCAAATCAAAGTTATCTAATTATCATAATTAATCGAATAAAAGTTATTCAATTATGGATCAAAGTAATTCGGTTATCACAATTTATCAAATCAAAGTTATCTAATTATCATAATTAATCGAATAAAAGTTATTCAATTATGGATCAAAGTAATTCGGTTAACCCATATAATCGATCAAAGTAATTTAGTTATCATCACTAATCATATCAAAGTAATCTAGTTATCATCACTAATCATATCAAAGTAATCTAGTTATCTAGACTAATAGGATAAAAGTAATTCGATTAATATGTTTGAAAACAAAGTAATTCGACATCAAAACAAAGTAATCACAGGATGCTCAAATCAAAGTCATCAGACAATTGAATCAAAGTAATTCGATTAACAAATATAATCACATCAAAATAATTCGGTTATCACCACTAATCGGATCAAAGTCATCTAATTATCTCAATTAATAGAATTAAAGTAATTTGATTACTACGTTAAAAAATGAACAAGGTCAAATCAAAATTCATCTGACCAAAACAAAACTTAATAGTATCATTTCATAGTAAGAATTATTGTTTTAATTACTTCAATTATACTAAACTCGATCTATCGAGCTAGATAAGCTCGGACCATCAAGCTAAACGAATGACCGCAAAGTTTAACATAAGGCTAGTCACGAAAATACAATCCCTTTTCTAAAAAGCTTGGCCAAAAATATTTTTCCAAGCTACCCAATACCAAAGATTGAGAATATAATAGTTAAGTTAAACCACTTGCAAATTGAAAATTAAATTTTGTTACAACATAAATAAATACTATATTTGATAACAAAGTAATCACTCAAATATTTGATAATCAAATATCTCACTACACTCAAAACCTATAAATACAACATTATTCTATAAGGTGTACACTCAATATAAATTTTACATGTATATTCATTTCAATATTATATCTCTCTAAACTCTTACTAACTTAATTAAACATTTAAAAATCTTCTACAGATAAATTATCTCTGGATCTCCATAAAATAAAGTTCGACAATCCATTTATAAATAAGTCAACTTGTCAAAATACCTTGAAAGAACATTTCCCATAAAAACAATATTTATATGTAATAGTTGATTGTACATCTAAAAATAAAAACAATATTTATATGTAATAGTTGACTGTAATGTATAATTAAAAATAAGAACTTTATAATAATTATTTTAAAAATCATATTTAAAATTATTTCTAATTAGTTTGATAATATTTTATCACTATTTTTTTATTATATATATATATATATATATATTTTGGAAAAACTAAATATGTTTCGCTAAATGTTTTGAATTGTTTAAAACATTAAAGAATTTTATGTTTTCAATATAAAACCTTTAAAAATTAAAAAAGAAAAAACTCTTAAACAAACATATTTACAAACAATTAATTTTCAATATTTCTTTGTAGAATCTATAAGATGACAATTTGACCAGTGTTGTCTTTGAACCAGGGAACAAAAGTTAGGGGTAAGATATCAAACACAAATTTAACATAACATTTGTAATTACATAAGGTGGAAATGTGATGAACTAGTTTTTTTTTTTTTTCGCGTTTAACACTTCAAAATAAACTGAGATGGGTTCATTAGGTTAATATTATTAATTTGTTCTTTATAATTTATAGATATACAAGCTGGTTCAAACAAATTTTAAAAGTAATTAAAAAAATAATAAAATTACTAAGAAAATTTCAATTTCAAATATCTCATAAAAATAATGATTTATTGTAATATAATAGTCAAAATAAAAGTTTTAATATTTGTTATGTGAGTGGTCAAACACACATCCCGAACCACTCTGACTACACATATATGATCAAACCTTTGAAGGTGATCGATTATTCAAAGATAAATCTCATTTTAATCACAATATTAACTACATAAGTTGTGTCAAACATTAGTTACCTTATTATCCTTATAGATATACGTTTAACAACGAAATAAAGATATACATTTAATAACAATTAATATTCCAATCATCATATATATTGAATTTTAACTTGAGCGTTTTGAAGGTACCCTGCCTTCCACTGCAGTCTTTGACTAGAACCATTAGTAATTGTTTGAGAAGATGACTCATTCATAATATTGAATCATAACTTGAACATCATAATGCCTTCTTTAGATACCACACCTCCAACTACAGCAGAAGAAGACTGGGATCATTAATAATTGTTTGAGAATATGACCGTTAATAATCTGTTATTTATTGGAAATAAAGAAAGGATTGTTATTCATAATTATACAAATCCACTAAACCAAAATGTGATGATGAAGCTGAAAAATAAGATCATTGTATTGGAAGTGCACACTACTTTTTTCATGTGGGAATTAAAGTTTTGAAATAACAAAAGACTTATCCATTTAAAAGGTTTTTAAATAGAGAATGACAAAAGGGAAAAAAACTTAAAATTGGTCCTAAAAATGTAAATATGAAGAAGAAAGTGATAGTTACTATTTTGGGCCATGATGATTGGTTTCTACACCTTTAAACAGCTAGCACTTTCCACATATAAGTTTTTGTATCCATCTTCTTCTTCTTCTAAGCATTTCGTCATATTTCATGGTTCATGATTCTTCTTGCTGTGATGTAGAAACAAAAGATTACGTAATTGAATACATATGCAATAACTTGTTTATTTTAAACCAAGCAATGTCCATTGTTTTTGTTGCATATCTATAGCATATGAAGTTGAGACAATGATGATGCACATGCCCTACACTTATCAATTCATTCACAACTAGTAAGCTCAAATCTTTAACCAAATCTTATCAAAATTTATATCTCTCTCACCTGTGTCCTGCTGTGGGCCTCAACTCTCCTAGCAGCCACCACACACCATTTTTCATCTATAATTTTTAAATATTTTTTTAACCTACACAATTATCTTTTATAAGCACAATTATAAGATTGATGTATATTTAGGATATTCAGTATTCGTATCGACTGACCACATAAGTGTTAAATCGTAAAAAAATAATTATATAATATAACTTTAATCATGATATTTATGATAATTTTAACTCAAAAGATAATAAAGATTATATAAATAAATACAACAATCAAAATAAACTATATACGTTATTATTGTAACACTTATTATACTCACATATCAA
>Ga0123342_1008851_pt1 | contig 12408 bp, 6 predicted proteins | sample Turbeawhitnodule_FD_89960 | JGI IMG/M metagenome (GOLD analysis project Ga0123342, IMG submission 89960) | Root nodule microbial communities of legume samples collected from Mexico - Turtle bean Mexico white nodule | ecosystem: Host-associated > Plants > Roots > Nodule | place: Mexico: Nepantla... | reverse complement strand
TAACACTATATTCCTTCATCTTCACCCCCATTAATTTGGGAAAAGTGATTATTAACTTTGTTTGCTTATTCAAGTGTATTGTTAGAGTTTTGGCAGAAAGTTTTTTTTTTTCCAGTGTATGCAAGGTAAAACAATATTTCGATATTTAGCATTTTTTTTTGGATGAGTTTAGATAGAATGTCTCTGTTAGATCTGTAATCACTTTTGTTGTCATATTAAATCATTATTATTAACTTAATTTATATTTAGTATATTACTGCTTCTCAATTATGATAGTTAGCAAATTTCATGGAAGAGAAGGCAATTGGACCTTGGTTCCTAATTAGTATCTTTTGTCTTCCAGGTGTTAGGCATGATGGTTGATATATTCGAAGGAGATCAGGTGGTGACTACTCATATTATAGTTGATCTCCTCATATTAAAGTTGATTGAGCTGTTGGTTTTGATGCTCATCCCAACAATGATCTAGCAGAGTCTAAAAAATCTAAAACATCCTACTTCTAAAACATTGGCTACTAATGATGAAGCATTTGAAGAACTGGTGATTAACCATTTTGACAATGAGGCACCACTAACCACTGTTGACTAATGTATTTTCATATTCGTGGAATGTTTGGTCTAATTTTTTAGGGTGATGAGTGTAGAGGATTAAATATAGTATAAAAGTATTCCACAATAATGGTATTCTTTTCGTCATTTTATAATTACTTAAATTTAAAACTTAAAAAAAATAGTTAATATTATATTTGAAAGAAATGTTTGAGAGGTCCACTACATTTATTATTCCTAATTATTCTCCACTATCGTAGCAGTTTTAAAATTTATTTAAAAAACAATTTTTATGATTATCCACTACACATAAACCACTTACCCTACTTCCCACTTTCTCCCTCTTTCCTTCCAAGTACCTACTTTCTACATTATTTTTTTATCATACTTCCCACATTTTGTGAAAAACTGATATATTATAAAAAAATAATAAAATTAATAAGAAAAAAAGAGAAAACTAGAGAAAGAAATAAAGATTAGAAATAAATTGATACTATGTTTTTCATGTTTTATTAATAGTTATAAATTTTTAATTTTTATTGTGTTGTAATATGTGAGTTTTTTAAAAAAATAGCAATCTTATGAAATCAGTTAAAAAAAGTATTTTATAATGTAATCATTTGTATTTAAAATTGATCAATTTTATATTTTGGATATTTTTTTTCTTAAATTTTATAATAAAGAAATATCACATATGAAATAAATTAATATTGTTAACAAATATGAAATTTACTTGAAATTAATATATCAATACTCTTTTATGTTTATCTTATTATTTATTAACTTACTTTTCTTTACTTTAATTACTTTTATGAAAAATAGTATTAAAAAGTTATATAATATTATTTTAAAAAGTTATTTACAATTTTTAAATTGTTTAATTAAAAGTAAATATAAATATTTAATTTTTATAATTTTTAAATTGTCTTTAGTTAAGCAAAGATTAATATTTATATAATTATTAAAGAGTGTATTTATGATTGCAAAATGTGAAAAAAAAATTGAATGATAACAATTGTGACATATATAATAATTTAAAGAAAAATTATATAACTAATCCTAGTTAATTTATTTTACATTCAATTTTTTAAATTTTTTAAAATATTAATGTGGTATAAACATTCAAAATCTTAATATGAAAAATATATAATAAGAAAAGAAAAGAAAAATCCTAAAATTAGTTAATAGTTTTACAATTTTAATATATTTTTTAAAGCAATCATTATAAAATTAAGTACTTTAAATTTGTAACAATTTATTATTCAATCTCAGTATTTTTAATTTTAGTTATTTATATTTTAACACATTATGTTTCCCACTTGAAATTAATATATAAATATTGTTTATTTTATTATTAATTAACTTAATTATTTTTACTTTAATTTTATTAAAAAATAGTATTAAAATATTATATAACTTTATTTACAAAATAAATTATTTAGTTATCTAGCAATAAATATTAACAAATATTTTATTTTATTAATTTATTTTAGTTATCTATACTCTATACCTATATTCATTATAACTGTTTTTTTTTTTTATAAATTTATTTTTCTATTTTATCTTTATATCAATATTTTATTTTATTTTATTATTTTATTTTGGTTATTTCCTCATTTTATAATTACTTAAATTTAAAACTAAAAAAATAGTTAATATTAAATTTGAAAGAACTGTTTGAGAGGTGCATTACATTTATTATTCCTAATTACTCTCCACTATTGTAGCAGTTTTAAAATTTATTTAAGAAACAATTTTTATGATTCTCCAATACACATAAACCACTTACTCTACTTTCCACTTTCTCTCTACCTACTTTCCATATTCTTTTTTTATCATACTTCCCACATTTTGTGAAAAATTGATATATTATAAAAAAATTAATAAGAAAAAAAGAGAAAAACTGGAGAGAGGAACAATGATTTTACATAATAATGATGATAATGAAATTTTTTATTCATAATATATTATAAATTTATATTATTAATATAAGTGTACGAATAATAACATTATTTATTTGAATTTTAATATTAAACATAGATATATATAAATGATAAAAATAAAGAATGCAGGAGAGTGAGAGTATGAGTAGAAAGTGTAAAAAAAGTGGGTGTGTTTGGATTAGGGTATGTTAAAATGAATGTGTGAAGAAAGTTTATTGAGATACGTGAGTGATGTGATGGTTGTAAGAGTATTTTAAATTATTTTGAATAGTGTAAATTTTAAGATTATAAATTTAACATTATATATAAAAAAAAGAATAAATAATTATTAATTTTGGGCATATTTTAGTTAATTAAAATAATTTAAAGTTTCATTTATAAATAAAAAAAAATGTAAAATTCAAATAAATAATTAAATATAATTTTAAATGTAAGTATATTTTTTTTATTTTTCATTTTATTAATTTAAATTAATTTTTTTTACTTAAGTTAATTTTTTTAGATAATTTTAATATTATTTATGATTCTTTAAATTATGTTATGTTATATATGTATATATATACACAAAATTATTATTATTAATAATTTCCATTATTAATATTATTGTATGAAAAAGTAAGGGCACCATGGTCTTTTCATCTCATTCTACTCTCCTTTCTCTTCAATGGGAAGATTCTAAATATCCTCAACTTTTCATTCACTCTCACTCTCAATCTCCCCCTCTCATAGAAGCAAATAAAGATGACCCCCATTCATCATCTTCACCCTCAACCTCTGTTACCCCAAAAAACAAACACACACTAAAATCCATTAAACAAAACGTAGAAGAATATTGAGAGAGTTTTAACTTACCACTTATCATACACTATAGGATTTGTTCACAATTCTTCTCATTTTAAACGTCAAATATTTGTAAGTGTAGAACAAAAATTAGGTTTGAAAAGTAAAAAATTCCATCTAAATATATGTCCTAAACTATTGATTAACTAACTTCCAAAGTCGGTTATACGTTTGTCTTCTTTCACTTCTGTGTCCCCTCTTGTTTTATGCTTTTGATAATTAATTAGTTAAAAAGAGACTTCTGAAACAACATACTCAAAAGAAAAATGTTACTCCTAAAATTTTTATTTCAAAGCCTTACACGTGGCCTTACTTGAGAGATCAAAAATATATTTGACTTTATTTTTTACTATAAAAAAACAAAAGGTCAAAACAGATAAAAAAAAAGGAAGAAAATATTAGGACCATATATAAATACAAAATTTTAGTTAATATTCAATACCCTTATATTATCTTAAATCTCTATAGCTTGGTCTATTTGCAAGTTAATATACCTTTCATTTCTTAAATAATTTGTAATATAAGAAGAAATCTAATAATAAAAACCTCCCTGTCAAAATCTTTTTGGAGTAAATTGAAAACCAAAGTAGAAATTGGTTCTATCTCCTTTTACCATAAGAGAATGGAAAAATCTATTTTTACAACCACTATTTTTATAATAATAATTTAACGACTCTAAATACAATAAAATATTAAAGTGAGTTATTTAGTTAAAATATAAATTAAATTATTAAATAAAAGGTTAATAAAAGATATTAGAATGCTATCATAAACTATTTTTAGGTTTGTAACATTTTTTTACAATAAGAGTTATTGTTCGAGGATGTCTTCTAATAGTTAAGATCGGTTAAACTCCGAGATGGTTACTTGCAAACTTCATGGATTCTAAAAAAAAAGAGGAGTTCCACCTACAGAAGATACTCTGACGCTGATTAAGTCAGTAAGAACATAAAATATACTGGGTATAATGTAAAATATAAGTTGAAAGTACTTCCTCTTGTTGTGTCTTATGTGAATTGTTTTCTTTCCCTTATATATGATATGGTCTCCTCCTTCTCTTTGGTCTTTGGTCTTATTATTGACTTAATTCAGTATCCGAGACCCTTGATTTTCGCTGATACGGTATTAATGTCCTTAAATATGAATACCGATAATCGACCTGGTTATACACAATATCGAGTTCAGTCCATGATGCTACAGCCCCTAGTTTTAGACATAATTTAATGAGGCTAAAATTCAAATTTACTCTAACAATCTCCAATTAACCTAAATATCTCACATTGGTTTGATGGATGATGCTATATAGTTGTAAAAAGAGAAGTAACAAAGTTTCAAAAACTTCTTAAATGATACTTAGACTCAATCTCTTAGATAAGTTTCCAATTTGAATATTATTGATAAAGAAAATTAAATTAAAAAATATCAACTAAAAATGATTAATTAGAATTTCTATTTAAAAATATTAGCCATCGTGAACACTTCATACAACATGATACATTGAAAAGAGTAGCATAGCCCTTGTTGTGAATTCACATAAGCTTTTTGAAGTTCATATGTCAAAAATAACTCCACAAAGTTTCTGCAGCTTGTATCTCCGGCGAGTTATCGGACGGTGGCGGGCTCATTCTGGGAGGCGACAGAAGCATTCCGCCGGCCATGTCCACCAGCAGACTTGGCATGCCAAAAATGGCTTCCTCGTCCAAGAAATTATTTTCAAACCACCAAGTCGACGCATAATTAGTGTGGGTAGCTTCAGTTTGCGATGCAATGTTGTGGGAAGCTTCAGTTTCAGCCTTCATCATTGCGGCTGCAGCGGAGGCAGCAGTGCGGATATCCGCAGGAGAGTTGGTTGCAGGGATTTGATACTTGGTAACGGAGTGAGGGAGGTTGAGAACGGCGGCGTCGCCTTTCAAGGCCAATGCTGCGACGTCGTAGGCGGCGGCGGCCATTTCCGGCGTGGGGAAGGTGCCGAGCCATATGCGGGAGGCCTTGCGCGGCTCGCGGATTTCGGAGACCCATTTTCTTCCCCGGGAACGGATTCCGCGGTAGAGTGGGTGCCTCATGGCGGTGCTGTTCCTTATATATTTAATGCTGTTTATTGGTAAGTGGTGATGTTTGGAGGGACATCATAACTTCCATATATAACAACACCCAAACACATTAGCTAATTCTATTAGTCTATTTATGTTTTAATTAAAAAATTGATTTTTAAGATAAAGACTAAAAAAAGAGTAACATTTAAAAAATATGTTAACACCATTCCTAATAAAAATAAGTATATACTTTTTTATCTCATTTTCTTTAACCCTTTATTTTTTAAAATTCTTATCATATGTATAATTTTATTTTTTTGGCATACAAATTCCTCCCGTATGAAATGTTATTAAATAGTCACAGACTATTTTTACATGACATGGTTAAAAAAAATTAATTTATACAAATTCATTATTATGAAAGTTTAATATAATGACACATAATTTAGAAATTAAAATCAATGATAATTTATATATATATATATATATTTATTTATTTTTTTTCTTAAACTATTTATTTTATTTAGATGTATTCTAAAAATAAAGTCGTGATAAAATTTCAAGAAAAGACCATACATAATATACATCATATGAGTTGAAATAATTACTTTGTTATGAATTATATGTAAATTAACTAAAATTATGATAATCTCAATAGCTAACAATTTCTCCCACTCAATCGAGTTTAGTGGAATAGTAAGATACACTTGTACTGTTTTTTTTTAATCTTTCTCTTCTTTTGTACAATTTCAAAGTGACTTATATCATTATTCAATATGAAATTTCAGGGTTAATTCAACACAGTGAGTGCAACTTAAGACAACTTTTTTATTTTATTTTATTATAAATTAGTCATGTGATGAGCCTTTTCGTCAACACATGTAGTGTTTTTATTTTGTAAAAATTAAAAAAATATTTTTGTTGGCGAGTTTAAAATTTAAATTTTATTGGTGATTCTCTTGGATTAATGGGTGTCCACGTTTAGAAAATAATGCGTAGAGTGTGTATAAATAATATTTGATATCTAGAGGAAGAAAGCGAAGAAGAAAAATAAAATAAAATTATATATATACAGACACACACATACTTTATTGAAGCAGATGCCTTTCTCTTTCCTGCATTTTCATCAAGAAGAGAAAATGAATTGTTCATCTTTTCCCAAATGCACTATAAACGTGGGGAACAATGATATTCACACGTATTTATTCATTATTTTTATTTCTTACATATTAAATTACTTATCATCATATATATACAATACTGTATTAATTTTTTATCTGTATTTTAAATTTAAATTTATAGTAAAATGATTTATTTATTTAAATATTAAATATTTTATAAATTTATGAAAATTAGATATTTAATTTATTGAATAGTTTTTACAATTTAACACACTCTCAAAGAAAATTTAATATATATCTATATATTTACAAAAAATATAAATATGTAATTTCACAACTTTCAGCTACTGTAGAACTATTTGTCTGATTCTATTACCACACGTTTCACTACTATCCAAACATTTTTGGTATTCTAGGTCCTATTGTCGTTTGTTTCATTGACAACTGAATCTGATACTTTAATATGTTTTCCAACTTTGTTCTCAAGTGCCATGGAAAATCATACGATGGCATTATATATATCAGCAAAAAAAGTTTACACAGTGAACCAATCTAATTATCAAATCATTAAGAACATTTACTATTACAATATTTAATTAGTTCTTAATGTGAAATATTTGTATCTGATTCCTCTACATTGAGATGATGGACTGAGCATGACTTAAACTGTTCTACTAGCTTATCTTACAAAATAATATTTATGTTAATCATTATTTAATATCATAAAACAATTTACGAAAGTAGTTCTTCATTGGGAATTGGATCCAATACAATACTGTATATCATTTGAATCAATTTCAGATCATACACGTATGGCATGACAGTGATTTAAAAATTGAAAAAGAAAACACATACAAAAATAAAGAGAAAAAAAGGGAAAAAAGGGAACTATAATAGTATCCAATTCACAGGCTCATGGCATCTAACTTACCCTTGGACAAAACTCTCTTGGTGAAATTCCAAAAGGGTTGGCCTGGACGCTAGTTCATTCAATACTATCTGTCACTATAATTTATTAATATACAATTTTCTTAGGTCAATGCAAGTGGAAGAATTACAGTGTGATTATTAAATGTTATCCGAGACAAAAGGGTGTGATCCTCAAATACAAGTAGTCTAGGCTGAAAGAGATGTTCATATCAACAAAGAGAATATTAGATATCCTCTGAAGAATTTGACTAAATTGAATAACATAAAGTATGGCTGGTCACTCTTGTCTGGACTGAACGACGGACTTAAATTTCCGCCTAACCAACCCCACTTATAAATAGAGTTCAGTGCTTATGCAAACACATCCAGCAACAAAACACGATTAAATGCAGACAAAACATTACCAAGTTCATAGTGAGTTTTAAAAATCTATATTCACAATGGTGGAGATATGCAACTTAATCACTTCTTCGGCTCCTTGTCAACCTTGGTGTCTGTTTGCTCTGGAATTGGTTGTATTCTGACATAAGGTTTCCTGGTTAAAGTCTCTCCTCTAAGAGCAGCAATATAGCGGTCATTAGTATCCTCCTTCCGCTGTAGTTCTCCAAGGTACTCTGCCAGTCTCTCTTTATTGACTTGCCCCATCATCTGATACATAATTAAATCAACTACATTGTTAGAACTTTCACCAAAGAAAGGAAATTGCCTCAATGAAACAAGTGCGAACTTAACTATTTAATTCAACCTAATAAGTTCTAAGATAAACTGAATTTCTATCACAATCCAAGACAAATCTTGTTGGTCACAGATGTAGGTTTAAAATGATCATGCAGAAATATCAAAATGAATTCTAGATTATGCAAAATGTGGGATCCCATATACATTGACCATTTACCCAATGGTTCTGAACAGTTTACGGCCTCACACCTGCAGGCTCCATATACGTTTAATATTGAAGGAAACAAACCCTTTTGTAAACATGCATAAATATACCACTATAACAGTTAATTCGTTTTGGAGTAGAAAAGTAGTCAAAACGAAGTCAATTGAGTATATATTATTGGACTTTGGCAGACATCGCCCATGGGATCTGAAGACTTGTTTTTGAGCCAAACAGTACACCAGGAAGTTTCACAATTGTTTATCATAATGGTCAGTCAGTTGGAGGATACAGGTCCAGATTAAAAATCACAGAACACAGAATGATGGTAAGCACCACCTGACAGCACTAGAAACCAATAACAGAGATTGAGGTATCCCATAAATGAAGATCAGATGGCTAAAGTATTGGAGTTATACCTGTATCTGATCCTGATAGACATGGAATAGTTTTAGAAATGTATCCAAGGAGAACTAAAGTCCAATTTTATTGACTGATGCGTTGGAGATAAGGCTCCAACATTTTGTGTAGAACTAAAATTACACATGGCTCTATGTTTCCCCTGTATCGTTAATGCTATAGTAAATAGTAGGAAATAACTAGCTGAGTAGGACCAATGATGCTCTTTTGACATCCTGAAAGGTATTGGGAAAAGGCATGTAATTTTGAAACAAATAAAAGATTCAAATATGTAACAATGACCTTTGTTGTCATCACAAGTATTGTTTTTGTAAGTGATCACCGTCATCCACTGTTATAAATTATAATTGTGCATTACAGTTACAGAATAAAAAGAAATGACCAATGTCTCCATAAATATTGTGCATTTATCAAAAATGTTTTTTAAAGTTATATTTTTTTAAGAGTTTCTTGTATTCCAATATATGTACTGTATCAGTCATAATAATGTCTATTAAATATCTAGGCTTCTCTTCACAATGACTCCATTAGCTTAGGAAAAGAAGAAATAAAGAAATGTAAAACAGAAGGGAATTCTCCCAAAATCCAAATGACTGATTGTGGCTTCTCCTCTCCTCCATTGCCCTATTTAATCCCTTCACTCCACTCCCTAGGGTAAATGCAATCTGCATCCCTTCTTCATTCTCTCCACTTCTTCTACTAAATAACTGCCAGTTCATTTGCCATAACCCTCCCAGATGATTTTAATTTCCCCTTGCTCCTTCTATTCCACACTTTATATAGTTTTAAATTGTTATCCACAATTATGGCTCATATAGTTAGGTTAAGGAGCTTCTCCCACGATCAAAGTAACGAATGGCACATATCACATCAACACAATAAACCGCTACAGCGGTACAGTGGATCAATTCTCAGCCAGAAGCCGCAAAAGTATATACTAAATTTGAAATAGTGAACAAAACAAGCACAATAATCCTAATCCTAATCCTACAAGGATTAAACTTTATGCATAAACAAATAAAATAGAAAAGGATTGGAATAAGGTTTGGAAGGGCGAAGGAGAGAGTTACCAATGATTCGGGACGAGCACTTCTGCGAAGATGGGTCTCAAGCTGCTCGTTGCGCGTGTTAGTGAGTTGCATAACGCCATAGCCTATGACGCCCGGAACGACGCCGCATATGGTGGCGAATGCAAAGAAGAAGGGTTTGGATTCGCGGGTCCTCCTCACGATCCATTTCCACGCCATCTCTCTCTTTCCTCTCGCCGCCCTACGCCCCCCTTCTCCAAACCTTATAAGTATTTTTTTTTTTCAAAACAACAAATTTATTGTACTATTTTTTTAATTTATTTTTGGTAAAAAAAGGAAATAACAAGAAAAAGAAAATAAAATCGTATGTTTGTATATAAATTTTTTTATACCAAATATGAATATAAATAAAATGTTCTGTTTGCGTATCAAATGTCAACTGTTTACAAATGACTTTTGTGAAAGGATTATCAAATATCAAATGTTTATAGATTTGGATGAATTTTTGAACAACTTACTTATATAAAGGTTTTATTAAAATTAAAATATTTGAAATTGTAAAAAAATTTAAGAAAAATTGATTATTTAAAAAAGTAAATTATTTGAAAAAATATATATTTTACTCTCTCTTGACGAATCAAACAATTAATTAACACATAAATTTTTTATAAGTACATTATGTAGATTTAATTAATATCATAAAATATATTTTTCGTATTTTTTTTGTTTATACAACCCTTTGTTAGACCGTCTAGATTTATTTTTTTTATATAGATGGTTATCTTTCAAACCATTTATATCTTGTATAGGAAGTTCTCTGGTCTAGACGGTCTACAAGGACCTTCCTTCTATACAAGGTTTTGATGGTCCAAAAACAAACTGTTAAGTAAACCCAATTGTGACTGTTAATGAAAGTTGAGTAATTAGACATGATTTTCGTTTTAGATACATAGCATGTTAAGTCTGAATTTCTAGATGCAGATACTCACGACAATCTTTCCATTATATTAAATACTACATATGCGTTTGTATTAACATCATTTTAAGATATAATAAAACTTATTCTTTATTTTTTATAAGGATATTTTCAGTAAATAAACAAAGTGACATGATTATATTATTATATGATGTTGATTATTTAAAATGATTTTTAAATTCACAAATACTCATTCATATTAACACAAATAATGGGAAAGTGTGAATGTAATGAGCCTGCCCAAAAAATGAAACAAGAGAAAACAGAATAGAAGACGTGAATTAAGATTGAATGGCAATTTTCTTGATTTCCATTGAGTTTGATTCGTCTATACAAAAAACTCATAACTGTAAAACACATGTGGTTGGTCAAAAGGAAGTAGGAGGAAAATGCTCAACATCCATGGAAGGGAGACCAGACTGTACGGTTCGCATTCCTCTAAGTATACTCTTTGCTGTTTCTCTTTCCTGCAAAAATTAATTAAAACATTTAATGATTTTAGAAGACTAACCAGCTTCAAATTGAAAGTTGAGTAGAATATTTAGACTCACCGGGCCAGTATATTAAAACATTTAATGATTTTAGAAGACTAACCAGCTTCAAATTGAAAGTTGAGTAGAATATTTAGACTCACCGGGCCAGTATAATCCAGAAGACGTGTGCAGTATACCTCAGCTTCTTCAAACTTTTTCTGTGCTCTGTAATATTTTGCAAGATAGAGCAAAGCCTCAACCATTTTAGGCCCTTCCCTCTCTTCAGATTCCATCCTCTCTAAGTCCTTTTTGTAGAAAAATGCAGCCTCTTCAGGGCGCCCCAGCTCCGAAAGAAGTCTTGCTAAGTTGTGCAGTGCAATTGCTTCCCTGTCATTACAATTTGCTGCTCTTCTGTAACACTTTACTGCTTCTTCAAGCATGCGTAGTTGATCAGTTTCATAGCACTGTGCCATTGCAATCCACAACCGAGAATCATTTGGCTGCAAGAATACAGATTTTTTGAAGTAATGAAGCGCATAGAGAGGCATGCCCATCATCTCATAAGCCTGTCCTAGTCCATACCAAGCACGATAATCACGTGGGTCAATGTCTACTGCCCGACGATAGGCATCTACAGCAGCAGGAGTGTTTTTCATCTCAACAAACTCATGTCCCATAAGTGTCCAAGCAGATAAGAAATTTTTGTTCAATTTAAGAGCTCTCCTAAAATACACAACTGCCTTTTCATGCTGCCCCTTTAAACTGTAATAATTTCCAATAATACAACAAGATTCAGGTCTGTATTTATCAGTCAAGAATACTCTATGGGCAAGATAACTCAAAGCAGAAAAACATTCCTTTGCATAAAGCACGTTGGAGTACATGTCCATGTCTTCTACTCTGTATGGATCATTACTAAGCAGTTCTTCAAATATTGCTTCAACTTGATCAAATTCTCTCAAACTGTACTGCGCTTTTGCAATTTGTGCCTGTATGTAATTACTATTACCAAAGGTTCCCAGTAGGTATTCATATTGTGACAGAGATTCAGTGTGCATCCTTAATTCTTGGTAAACACTGGCAAGGAAAAAGTCCTTCATCCAATGGCTATTGAGATTAAGACTATTCAATATATCAACTGTTTTGCATAAGGATTGCAGCTCAGTCCAGACATTCCAGTTCCAAGGGTAGCTATTCACAGATTCCACGAGAACT
>Ga0123342_1008850_pt1 | contig 12409 bp, 8 predicted proteins | sample Turbeawhitnodule_FD_89960 | JGI IMG/M metagenome (GOLD analysis project Ga0123342, IMG submission 89960) | Root nodule microbial communities of legume samples collected from Mexico - Turtle bean Mexico white nodule | ecosystem: Host-associated > Plants > Roots > Nodule | place: Mexico: Nepantla... | reverse complement strand
CCATCACGAAGGTGAAGATGCCAATCATCAGGCTGCGTAATAGTGAGCTCCATCTTAAAGCCGATGAACCTTTTTTTATTACAACCTTAATACCTGTAACAAAAGGGTAAAAACAAAAGCACTAGAGTAATTAGCGTCAAAGAGGGCAAAAAAATGACCAAAGGTTTCACCTTTCCGGATAGGGGAGGTAATGATATATTATAGTCCAATCCAACCCAATACATCTTAAAACCTTCTGGTTGGTTTTTCCCAATTCCCTCAAAAACATTTGACAAAACGAACCTAACCACATTAAACAGTGCTTGAAAGGCCATACTGAACAAAATTTAAAACAAAAAACGAAACCAGATGTAAGTCAAACTACATTAATAGCTTGGAAAATTAAGAGCAACAACAACAAATAGTCAAATGCATCCTATATAGTTGTAACAAACAGCTAATCACCTACTGTAGAGCAAATTGTAACAATCAACTGCTCATCAAATCTGTTAGTTACAAACAAATACCAAGAAAATAACAAACAACAGGAAGTAACTTCATCATTAAAATTCATCCCTGGATAAAATGTAAATAGAATAACACAACCGGCACAATGCAGCACACTATAGCAAACGAGTAACCAAACATCACAGATAGAGTAGAGAACGAACTAGAAGATAAATAAAACGGCTATGAGTATCGTACTATTCGCAAAACGAATCGTTTCTGTGCCTGAATCCTCACGAAACGCACTTCAATCGCGTTTATCGTATCCCGCACACGAATCAAGCAATTCTAGAAAACAATAAAAGATGCTAAAACGCAGCGTAGCAATTACGGATAACGTTTTTCTATACTTAATAATGTATTAGATTAATTGAGTTTGAGATCATTCGTCTTCACAAGTTTTAAAAATCATATATTTAACTTATAGGAAGTGAAATAACATAATTTAATTTTACTATTTTTAATTAAAAAATAAGTTATTTTATATTATCCTTTACTGGAACTTAATATTACTTCCTTTAAAATAAAAATTGTTTTAAGAATAATATCATGAAATAAAATTAGCTAGATTTGTGTATAGTTATGTTCTAAGAAAGTATTTTATGAAAATTATCTGTTATCCCTTATAGATTTATTCAAAGTATGTTAAAATATATAAATAAACGGACAAGATATATTTTAACATTTAGTTTAATTGAAATTAGTTTTTAACTTTAAATAAATACATATTTTTAAGGTAAAACGATCCAATGTAAAATTTTGAATCTTAATTTTCTTTTACGACAGAGTGTGTGTTTTATATACGAAAGAAAATAAATGTAACAGACTTGAACAGGCAACGTGGCTGATTTCTATTAACAAACTCCTCATGTGCTTGATGTGCATGTGATGGCCACTAAATTTTTTATATAATACTATTTACATTTTTTTTTCCATCTAATATTTTTTTTCTTATTTTTTTATTTAGCACCTTTTTTTTAATTTTTCTGTTTAGCACAATTTAAAAAAAAAATTGAAAATTTTAATTTTGAATGTATTAAAAAAATAAATATTTGTAATGTTTAAAATAATTAGAAATATAATTAATAATTAAAGAAATGAGTTTTTACAATATAAAAAAAAAGTAGGAAATTAAAAATATTTAATTTTTTTTTTAAATAAGAAAATAAAAAATCAAATCCTACAACAACATACAAGTTGAATCTATAAACATAAATTAGTATTAAAAAATATGGAACATAATTATGAAAAAATCAAAGTCAATTAGTATTAATTAGTACTAAACACAAATAATATTGAAGTGTCTAGCAAAATATTAAATATTAAAAAAAAATATAAATGCTACACTTAATGTTTAAAATTGAGAATAAAATAATGTTAAAAAAAATGAATATAGAAAATAAAAACAACAACAATAAAAATAAAAATAAAAACAAAAACAAAAATAAATAAAGAATGACAGAAAAAAATAATAATAACTAAAAACATAAAAAATATAAAATAAAGACAAATCAAAATTAGCTAAAGATAAAAAAATATAAAATAAAATAAAAATAAATCTAATTAGTACTACTTTGGTATTTTTATAATTATATATTTTTTACTTAAAATTAACATGATTACATCATTAATAATAATAAAAATAAATGTTAATTTATATTTATAGATTCAACTTTTATGTTATTGTAGGATTCAAATTTTTATTTTCTTCATTCTTAAAAAAAATTGAATTTTAAACTAAACATTTTTAATTTATTATTTTTTTATTATTATTTTGTAAAAGTTCATTTCTTTATTTATAACTATTTCAAACATTACAAATATTTTTTTTACATAAATAAATTTGTTTTTTAATATATTTAAAATTAAAATTATCAATTTTTTTAATTTTTGAAAAAATAGAAAAAAAAATATTAGAGGAAAAATAAAAGTAAAAATAAGCAAAAAAACGTCATCTGATAAAGGATTATAATTTCTTTATCAAAAGAGTTACTTGACAGTGAAAAAGTGAATCACATTCTTCTATATTAAATTGAATCCCTTAAAGTTTTAAAGCATAAGCACCCTTCTTTTATATACACAAGAAAGAAAAATGTTATTTTAAGGAGTGCATACATCCGTTTACAATCTTGTAAATTTTCTTCAAATTCTCACATACTTACATTTTTTAGTAAAAAAATTATTTTTTCTTTTTTAGTTTTAACTTGTAATCTGGAACAGTTCACTTTTAGATTTTCAGAGTCCCAAAGAAAACCTTGAAGTTTGCCTGTCTTGGTTGTGAATTGTTCTTCATGTAGTCTGTTGCTCTTATTTAAATGATAAGTTCCTATTATCAAGTGAATCTTAGAGTTTTTAAACAATTTGTTTTTGCTGCATATTTCTTCTTTGTTTATTGCTCAGCTTTTTTTTATGTAAAAGGTAACATGGCCAACTAGTATTCGATAAAGAAAGTGGAGGTCTCCTCGAAAACTTCCCATTAATTTTCTAACTCATTTATAACATCGTGCTTGGTCTGTCGTGTTCATGTACACGAAATTGTGAATCTCATTTCGATTTTCCTTTTTGTATGTTAAGGTATATATCTTTTGAATTTTCTGATAATTGTACCTGGGAGAAAAGGCCCAGTTTTCAAATGTGCTCTGTCTTTGCCCATACATTTGTTTAACAAATATTTCGTGAATTCTCTTTGATGATTGTCCCTGGCTAGATACCCCGATTTAGCACATTGTTTAACCTCTTTCATGTAATGTAGGTCTAATAAATTTCCAAAAACAAATGAATCATTAGCGATGAATTGAGTGCTATAGTGACTCCATAGGAGGAATATCTAGTGTTCGGTTTGTTGCTTCAACTTTTGATGAACAACTCATCTCATACGAAACAATAATCATCCTACTACAAGATTAATTTTTATATTTGAAATCATTTATGTATATTTTCATATAATGCTTGAGCACTTCTCTCCTCTGCTTTGTTTCATTGCTTCTTTCACCAATAAAAGATGTTTGGATTAGATCAATTTTTTGTTTTTTGTTGTTACTTTTGCAGGAAGTAAATAAACCTATATACACAATGACTATGATACAAAATTAATTTGAAGTATAGAAAATCTCATCTCATAAGCTAAATGCTACAACTTTAAAATTAGTATATCCCATTTTATTGAGCTACTCAGAAAAAAACTTAGAATTTAAGTAGCAAGCAAAGTCAATTGTTTTAGTTTTAATTTATTCTGTGACTTCGTTAAAAATAAATTTGTACCCTTTATTGGCTCTATTAAAAAAATCGTCAATATCAAAACACTAATGTTATATAATAATAATAAAAAAAGACAAACAAATACATCTCAAACCGATTCTGAATTAAATAGTATGACCTTGGAGACAATAAATTGATATAGTAATTTCATAGATATCTACTTATTCAAGTATGAGGTGGCATATTTTTATAAATTATGCATGTGCATATATAATTTTGGGTCGAATTGGATTGGTAGTAGGTTGTTTCTCTCCACAGATCAGGGAAAAAACTCAAAACTCAATACCACAATTTATCTGTGTCCAATGATTGTGATGATAAACATGCAAAAACTACGGCAGACACTGCCCAATTAGATTTCCCTATCTCTTGCATCCCATTGTCGTGTGTTGGATACCAGTATAGCTGCCTTCCTTCAGTGGAAAGAATTGGCGGATTCACTGGTCATTTAAAAACCACCAAATTCATGCATAGCAGCTGGATGTCTAAAGTAAAGAGTCTATGTTGTTGTACAGTTGTAATTTGATAAACCTGTTATTTTCCCTTTAATTTATGTATGGTAAGTTTAGCTAATTTATAGGATAAAATATTGGCTTGTATTACCAAATGTTTGCAGAAGAATCCCCCGACAGAGCTCACAGTTTTTCCTGCTCTTTCTCTGAAGCTTAAAGGTTCCCGATGTTTACATGTGTTTTAGATCATGTCTATTCTGTTCAAACTTTATTTAATGTTAGTCTAGAAATATGCATCAACCAATGACCATGCTTGTAAATATGATGGTAATTTTGAAATAATTATCAATTGAAATGTTAATATCCTTTGCCAGGACAACTGCAGAATGTAAGATACCATCTTCCTTTATTATAGTTCAGCATTAAAGTTTAGTATGCTATGTAAACTCATCAGCTGAAGAATCATGCTTTTGCATTCTAATTTTAAAAATGCAGTTTGCTAGGCTGGGAGTGCAATCTACGGTCAGTGGTTTGTCCTCAATAACTTACATCTCATTTTCTTTTGTGTCTGCATGTTTAGTAGTTGGGTCAGCTGTTTTTGCATCCATTTTGAAATTAATTTTTCCATTGTTTCTGAACTATCAGAGAGGGGAAAACTTTCAGGATCCATTTATCCTAGTGAAAAGATTCCTGTTGGTTCTAAAGAAAAACCAGCTCAATCAACTACGACAACGAAAACTGAGGTATGATGATGCTCTCCTGATGAAATTTTCTGTGTAGTGTTTTATACTGCTTTGGAACCAAATGGAAATGCTGCCTTACTTTGCTTTGAGATAACAGAGTAATGTCTACTGTGTAGTGGGGAAACAACATGCAGATTTATTATTTTTCAACACGCCTTTAACTGTATTGAGGTTTTATTGTTGTTCTCTTTTCTCTTAATTAATACATACCAGAGTACCTCTTGGTATCCCTAAATCCCCTTCTTCCTTATGTGCCGGCCCCACAGAGTTATCAACAGCATCACATTTTTTCAAGGTTACAAACAGGCTTGGATCCTCTCCATGAGAATCATGTTAAATAATATAAAGGATTAAAATAAAAACTAACCACCTATTATCGCACAAAATTAGGCATTTATATTTTCCATCATTGTGTTATTTGTTTCTTTATTTTAACAGTTAAATGTAATGGTAAACATAATAAATGGTTAAGATTTATTAAATATGATTCTCCTGTTTATTGTGAACAGGAGAGGATCCAGATCCGTTACAAATCTGCAATTATTCAGTTGTGTAAACTTTTGTTTTAACCATATCATAAGTTATAACACAGCCCTGAAGGATGTCATCTAATTGTAGGATACTTCGGTTTCATTTAAAAGTATTAATGAGAAAGCTAAGCTTCGGAATAAATGAAGACTGAAATTTTGATATTTTAAATTTAGTCATTGTATGTTGGACTTAGAATAAGGTTGTATTAGGTGCTTTTTAGAATAAGGTTTATATTTGGTGCTTTGAACAATATTCTTAAACAGTTATTTATAAATATTACAAAGAACTTGATAGAAAATTATGCAAATGCATTTTAGGAGAACTGAATCTTAACATGTATACAACTATTTCCTTTTCAGGTTGGACACCAAACTGCACGACCATCATTTGACAGTCGCAAGGTGTGTTTACACATCGTAGTTTTTACACTCATTAGTCTTAATACCATGCGACATGCACAACCAATAAATTTTCAGAGTAAATATTTTCTGCAGGCTTTTACGGGCTCTATTATAGAGCATGCTGAGAATTGTACCGATCAGTCCTCAAACATTGACGTTAGGGATCGACATCGGACCTCGCCAACAGAGGGAGAAATCGGACGTCGGTGGTCTGAACAGCTATGTTGGGCCATGTAAGGTGGGCCCCAGAATTATACTAGTTACTAGTTAAAACATCAGAGATGAGAGGAAGCCCTAAGACACGAGGGATCCATGCATGTGGGGTGTATGGCGCATTCGGGCGCGGCACAAGTAAAGAACCTTTGGAGGCGCTAAGGCCAATTAGGGTTAGGATTTCCAAGGGTAGCCTGCATGCATGGCACATGAATACTTAGGGCATCCATAGAACAGATGGCAACATTGGTGCATGAGTTGGTACCTTGGCGGCCATTCTCTTAGTCGTTGCACTCCAGTTAAGGGAAGTCTTATGTGTCAGGTTATGCTAAGATTGCGTAATAGCGGCGCAGGGACATTCTCCAAGGAACCCTAGACATGAGTAACAGAACAGAAGTAAACCCTAGTTACAACCTATATAAAGGGTGCTAAGAACCCTAGCAAGGTACACGGTTTCTAAGACTGAAACTACTTTATATACTTTTTGTTTCTTTGTCCCAGGACTGACTTGAGCGTCGAAGTGCAAACGGCCGTCAAGGCACCCTTTGTCTTTGCAGGTGAGAGATTCTTCAACCAAGAAAGTTCGATTCTCAGGCGGATACAGGTTGGCCAAAGATTGTCGTTCGAGTCAACCGGCAAGCGAGTCAACCGACGAGAACATTTGGCACCCACCGTGGGGCCCGATAAAACAAGGTCTCACTCGCAATCATGTTAAGAGTTTGCCAACAATATGAGGAGTACGAGACAAGGATTTGTTGCGCCCCCGGGTGTTGCGCCCTCTAGAGGGGACAACGTCACCATGCAACAACTCATGGAGACCATGCGCGCCCTCCAAGAGGCGGTAGCAGCATCTAGGGTTGAGACTCTTTTTCCCTTATAAGGGTTTTTTAACGAGGTTACCCAATAAAATTTTAGTTATTCAGCTAAAGAGAAATATTTTGCACAGTGCAGTAAAACGGACCTCTCCCTTCACTTCATACAGCAAGGATGAAATCAGTATTAAAATCCTCCCTTGATTTCATACAGCAAGGATGATGTCAGTTATTAAAATCCTCCCTTGACTTCATACAACAAGGATGAGGTTAGTTATTAAAATCCTATATTGACTTCATACAACAAGGACGATGTTAGTTATTAAAATCCTCTCTTGACTTCATACAGCAAACACGAGGTTAGTTATTAAAATCCTCCCTCGACTTCATACAACAAGGATGAGGTTAGTTATTAAGATCCTCCCTTGACTTCATACAACAAGGATTTGGTCAGTTATTAAGATCCTCCATTGAGTTCATACAACAAGGATTTGGTCAGTTACGAACCGTTCACTTGGGTTAGAAGCCTCAAGGTTGGGAGAGGATGGTTTGTAGAGAACACCTCCCCCTTTGAGTGAGAATGTTAAGGTCGAACAGTATGGTTCGCCAGTTAAATCCTCCTTTGCCCTACGGGCGAGGACGATGTCAGTTACGAACCATTCACTTGGGGTAGAAATCTCAAGATTGAGATAGGATGGTTCGCAAAGAATGTCTCCCTCTTGAGTAAAAACGCTAAGGTTGAACAATATGGTTCAACAGTTAAAACCTCTCTTCCCTTCGTCGGAGCCAAGGTCGAGGTCGGATCAGCAGGAAGACCTTCCCTTTACCTTACAAGTCGAAGGTCAGAAACAGCAAGTGAAGGGTTTTCCTTATCTCCGTGCAACAAAGGTAAGACATCCTAAGGGTTGTACGCACATCACCGATGCCTCAAGACCATGAAGGTCGCAAGGAGGTAAAGCAGGTAGGAAGAAGCGTGCTACCTAAGGTACGAGTATGCGTCAAAGGCGTTGTTCACAAAGTCAATGCAAGGCACGACAGTTAACAACCAAGACGAAGAAAGCAGATTAAAGAAAGACAGATTTCATAACATAAATATATACAAGTTATCGAAATCAAGTAGTTAAGTCAAGTGTTCATCAAACGGTCAAATTACAATGAAAGAAGCTATCTTTGGACTAGTTGCCCGTCAACGACATGCTTCATCACCTCGAATGGGGAGAGATCCATCTCAGGATGCACGCAGGTAACCTGAGCCATGGCATCTTCAAACCCAGCGCCATAAGCATCGGAGGCGTCATTGATGAGCTCTTCTTCGGTTTGCTTGAAGAGTTTGACCTTCTGGGCTAACTCCCCCTCGAGTTGGCCAAGTTGGACCTTTTGTTCAGTGGCCTTTTCTTCTAGTTTGGCCATCTTAGCCAGCGCCTCCTCCACGTTCTCCTTCAGATCAATCACTTTGTTAAGGAGAGGTAGGATCTTCGACTCGGATTGGAGGGCCTCCTGAGACTTCTCGAAGAGAAGCCTCTTGGTCTCCTTCTTGGATTGCCAAAGGCTCGCCAGCTCTTGATACAAGGCAATTTTGCGCTTGGAGAAGGTCTTGGCCTGAAGAGCTAACTCTTCTCTCAGCTTCGTCGTCTCAGCCTGTGAGTCTCGCGCCTTACTCATATAGAGGCTAGATGCGATGAGGAACTCCCCAAGGCTTTGAGCCACACAATCCTGTAGGGAGTCCTCACTCAAGCTTTCCACCGCCTCTTTTTTCTGAAAGCATTTAAGGGCTTGCTGGAGGAAGGCTGGGAGCTCGACCGCAAGAGGCACTTGGTCACCTTCGGAAGCACTCTCCCCCCCGCCTTCGTGCATAATGAGCTCGCGAGGAGAGGAGGTGCTGGGAGGGTTGTCCCTGAAGGATGGAGCATGGCCATCAGAGGCAGAGTGTGATGGCGCCACGACATCGTCCGCCCTTTTCCTCTTAAAGACGAGGCTCGTGTAGGTGTCCTCATCTTCGGAGGCAGTGGCCTCCACCACCCCCTTCTGCCTATTGTCAATGAGGGCTGGTACAGGTGAGGTTGGAGCAGAAGCAGCAGTAGGAGAAGGGCCAACAGGGGCTGAGGTGCCTGCATCGGCCAGAGAAGCCTTGTGACGGGCAACCAACTCATCCAGCTTGTTCCTCTTCTTTGCGTTGAGAACCATATCTGCTTATGAGGCACAAAACGTAAGGAGTTAAATCAGTAAACACACAAGCAAAGATAAGTGCACACAGGATAAGCAAAGCAAAGAAGATAGGGGGTACCAATGTGTTTCTTGAGGGGCCCAGGGTGGAACTCAAATTTGATTAATTCAGCATGGAGAAGAACTCGCAGGTTTTTCGATCGCAAGGGATCAAGTCCTCCAAACTCCTTGGCTTCTTAAGCCCATGTTTCTCCACCCAATAGAGTGGGAACCCATCCAGCAGGGTGGGGTCGTGCACACTGTAGCATACTTTGAAGAACTTCTTCCTGAATCCCTTGTAGGATTGCTGGAAGAGAGTTAGGAGAACTCTCCCGCCACTCCGTAAAAGCTCAACCACAGTCTCTTGCTGGGATTCTTCGCCTCGAAGAAGTACAGGAAGGTGTCCACTGAGGGGGTGTGGCCGAAGTGGTTGCACAGGATGGCAAAGGCACAAAGGCCCAGCTGTTGGGGTGCAGCTCGGCAGGGGCCACATTAACCTCGGTGAGGAGTGCGCGCTCGAACCCCGTGAATGGCAAGCGGAGCTTGACCCGCTTGAAGATGGTGGAGTACATGAAAAAGAAGGGTTCTTCAGTAGGGTTCGCGCGATCATCAGCGCACATGGGTTCGCCTTTCCCACAAGGTTGAACCGACATGTACACATCGTGTTCCCTCCCAAACACACAATGCTTTTCATCAGCCTCGCCCTCCCTGTACGTGATCACGTCTTTGTTGGAGGTTATCTTGAAGGTTTCGGCTAAAAGTTCATCATGAGCCCATTTGTATAGGGTTTTGTAGTTGACAGAAAGAGGAGGGTTCGGTGTGGTTTTTGTTTTGGCCATCTTGATAAGGAAGCTAAAAAGAGAGAGAAGAGAAAAGAAGAAAAACAAAGGCTTTAGAAGAAGAAGAGGGATGTGACTCAAGAAACCTAGAAAACAGACTCAAAGCGAAGAACAGAGAAAACATAACATGCGGAAAACATAAACAGTCACATTACAATTATAGCATGTTATGAGCAACAGAATCATAAAGCAAGAGCAAACAATGAGTAAAGATCATACCTCTGATCAGGAAGGGTTTGAAGGTATAAGTTATCGAAGAGGAAGAGAGAGCGTTTTCGAGGATGAGAAATGTTCGAGAAATGCTTAAGTGAAGTAATGAAACAGTAAAAGGAGTGTAGGGGTTTAAAGGTTTAAACAGTATACGAAGAAGCACAAGCGCCAACAAGTGATAGCCGTTGATCTTGCCACGTGTACGCTGATTGAAAAAGTATGGTGAGATGTCATTTCGGTGCACAGTTCACAACCTATCACCCAGTGTTCACAACCCATTTCGGTGCACTTAGTCTCTTCGTTGAAACAAGTTACAACTCGAGACTGGGGGGCTTGTGTACCGACTAGTCCTCAAACATCGACGTTAGGGATCGACATCGAACCTCACCAACAGTGGGAGATATCGAACGTTGGTGGTCTGAACAGCTATGTTGGGCCATGTAAGGTGGGCCCCAAAATTATACTAGTTACCAGTTAAAACATCAGAGATGAGAGGAAGCCCTAAGACACGAGGGATCCATGCATGTGGGGTGTATGGCGCATTCGGGCGCGACACAAGTAAAGAACCTTTGGAGGCGCTAAGGCCCATTAGGGTTAGGATTTCCAAGGGTAGCCTGCATGCATGACACGTGAATACTCAGGGCACCCATAGAACAGATGGCCCCGCAACATTAGTGCATGAGTTGGTACCTTGGCAGCCATTCTGTTAGTCGTTGCACTCCAGTTAAGGGAAGTCTTATGTGTCAGGTTATGCTAAGATTGTGTAATAGCGGCGCAGGGACATTCTCCAAGGAACCCTAGACATGGGTAACAGAGCAGAAGTAAACCCTAGTTACAACCTATATAAAGGGTGCTAAGAACCCTAGCAAGGTACACGGTTTCTAAGACTGAAACTACTTTATACAGTTATTGTTTCTTTGCCCCATGACTAACTAGAGCGTCGGAGTGCAAACGGCCGTCAAGACGCCCTTTGTCTTTGCAGGTGAGAGATTCCTCAACCAAGAAAATTTGATTCTCAGGCAAAGACAGGTGGGCTAGAGATTGTTGTTCGAGTCAACCGGCGAGCAAGTCAACCGAAGAGTGAGTCAACCGGCGAGAACAAGAATATAGAAAGATCTTCAAGAGAACAAAGTTCTGCTTCATCACAGGTAGATTTAATTTACTAATTATGTATATTTGTTGCCCATAAACGAAAAGATTTTTTAAACATGGTTTGTATACATAATGCTTTGCAGTTTCATCATTAGTTTAAATCTATGCTAATCACGAATTTAACCTTCACAGGATTCTGGTTCTCAATCTTAAAAACCTGTTTCCAAATTCAAAATGCAGAGAAGATAGCTACAAAGAAAAGGTTGGAATTTTGTATTAGGCCATCTAATGGCGTAGCATCCACTATTCTAAGATGTGATGCTTGAGGTCAAAAGTAGAATGAAATTCTCACAAGTTGGGAAGGTTTCCACGTTACAAAAATTCTCGTTGTTATTATTTTATTTTGCTCTATTTTCTTTTGTCTCCTTATTACTTTCGCAAGTGTTCATTTTGTATCTACACCAAAGTGGGAGAATTAGTTTTGATTTTTCCAACACAACTAGCATGCAAGGAGTGAACTTTGTCCTCAAGGCAAATGCCTAACCATTTCCTCACCCAATTTCCATTCTCCCCTTTGCTACTCACTCCCTTACCCTATAAACACGGCCTCTATGGACACTGATCACAGGTTTGTGTTGCGGCACAGATTAGCTGCTCTATATACTCACAAATATTTCGAAATTATTAGGTTTATGTTTTTCTCAATGAAAAAACCTTAAAAAAATAATTGTTAACGTACCTAAAGTAGCAGAAACTGGCTCCTGACTCAAACACCGTTTTCCGATACTATTAGGGAAGGGGTCTCAATGAAAGAACATTTGTACACTGAATCTAATTGCGTAATCAGTTGAAAAAACATTCTTTGGAAAGTGAAGGCAGAAACAGTGTGAAAAGGTATATAGTGAAATTGATAGATAGATACAATGGCGCACAAAGCAAAAATGGAAACATTCCAAGAAGAAGAAGTTTAGACTGGAAAATGTTATATTCTAAAGTTTTAGGATTTAATTAGTAGTTTCTATTATTTATCATCTATCTTTAGTTGGAATTTAATTAGTTAGGATTTAAATCTTTAGTTGGGATTTAATTAGTTAGGATTTAATTAAGTACTTTTATCATTTATCATTTATCTTTAGTTGGGATTTAATTAGTTAGGATTTTATCATTTAT
>Ga0123342_1008849_pt1 | contig 12409 bp, 6 predicted proteins | sample Turbeawhitnodule_FD_89960 | JGI IMG/M metagenome (GOLD analysis project Ga0123342, IMG submission 89960) | Root nodule microbial communities of legume samples collected from Mexico - Turtle bean Mexico white nodule | ecosystem: Host-associated > Plants > Roots > Nodule | place: Mexico: Nepantla... | reverse complement strand
TCTAATATACAAGTGAATAAAAGTTTCTTTTATATTTATTTTTCTCTACAATTAGGGTTCATCAAAACCTCTCTTTCTTCATTACGATTACGTGCGATTACGTACGCTACATTAAAACATCACATCAGACCAGGAATATTCATCTTCATTTACTGTAATAATATACACTATGTTAAAGATTAACATCCACAATATATAGTGTTGGTTATTGAATATATAGTGTTATTAGAGTCGATTTAAAACGACTCTAACACGACAATTAATTAAATCTAAAACATTGAATTAACAAATAGCACTCTAAAACAATACTAATTATGGTTAAGGTAGATGGAAAAAAAATCAAAAGTGTTAGCCTTCTACGATTCAAATGTGGACACTAAGATTTTATTTTTTATTAAAAAATTAAACTAGTGTGATCCAGTTGACACAAAATGTAATTTAAAAATAATAATTTAAATAATATAAAAGAAAGGTATTATGTGGGTTTAATTGACGAAAAATAATAATTTTTTATTACATTAGTATTAGTGTCGATTAAACTCACGTTTTAGTTGTTGAGTTGGTAGTGTAGGTTTAGTAGATGTTAAAGTTGATGTAAAAAATAAAATAATTAGTAAAGTGATTCAATCCATCCATGTGTAAAGTGAGTTTGTTTTTCTCTCTCTTATTTTCCCCATTTTCTCCCATTTCTTCAAGATCTAGTTACCTTAAATCTCACATTCCATGTACCATTATTAACTCTAAGGTTGGATCTTTACTGAGTTGGTAAGTAATCTTAAGAACCCTGAATTACTATTTGTGTTGCTAAGTTATTAATAAATCGTAACTTGTTGGTCTCAACATTATTGTTTTTTTGTATGTGGTTTGTAGTTTTACTAGAAGGTGGCACACGGTTATGAAGTTATCAATTGGATGGCTTGGGAAAGGTTTTGAGTGTATGGGAAATGATGACATATGAACTATTTTTTTTATAAGAATTAAAATATTTTTGAAACTTTTTTTTTTATTGGTAAAAAAATATTAACAAACCGTAATATACAGAAAAAACATTCAAAATCGGGTCGTCATGAGGAGGCAAAGAACAATTCTTTTTTAACTAGGGTTTTTAGATGGAGTTGAAACTCTTTATCGTCATTTATCTAAATATGTTTTTATAATTATTTTTTTTATTTTGATAGTGTTTTTTTATTGTGTTGTTTTGTTTGGTGTTGCATCATATCATATGGCTAAAGCAACGCTAAAATATTTAATTATTACATTTGCTTTTAACTAGCTTCGGCTTTACTGAGACTACATGTTATTCATGTTTAAATTATATCATATTAGTATTCCTTTTATAAATGTAAATTTTTTCAAATATTAAATTATTTTAATCATTGTATCATATTAAGTGTCGGCAAGTTCACATTATTAATTAATTAGTGTTTTTGAATGGGTGTTGGAGTTTAGAGAACGATTACTCTGTTCCCTTCGGTCGGTTTAACTCTCAGCTTCCTGCTTCGCCTTCTTCCTCTCGATCGTCTGGTCTCACAGGTTAGGATGGTACCTGCAGAAGGCACTCCGACAATCAAGTCAGTTAGGGTGTCGGCACTCAGTTGTCAAAGTACTATAGATAATGACGTACATGATTTCTTGGAATCTGTGCTATTTATATTACCTTAATGGGCCTTTGTTGGTGGGCGGGATTATGAGGTTGGTTCGTGTTTAGGGTTGCGCTAAACAACTCTTAATTATGGATTAACCATGTTGACTTGGTCAATCCATGGCTCATTGTCATGGGTCTGTCGGCCACATGTAGTCGCATGACCTCCTTATCGTGGTCGAGTGGTTCGAGTTCCTGACCGGCTCACTGAGTCATTCGGTCATGCCAGTACACTTGCCCCCCAAGCTCGAAGGCTGATACAGCTGAAGAGTCTGAGAATTGGGTGTCGTTCGGTGACATAATGATGGGTGATGTGACTGAAAACGACGCCTGAACGAGTGACGTGACGTGCATTTATGAGGGGATTTTTGGGCGCCAAACGACGTGGACCGTTGGATCGAGCAAATCCAACGGTTGAGGATTTTGTGACGTTTAGGCTTCTGAGACGTCTTCGGACTATAAATAGAGGTTGTCAACAGTGACTTCTTATGCTCCTTATTGACATTGCGCTCTGAGTCCCGAACGACTGTCATTGATTTGTGCTGCTTTCCTCGTTCTCCCAAGTTTAGTGATGTCTTATCATTCTCGTCCTACATCATCCTCTTCGGCTGCTCCTTCTCCTCTTCCCCAACCCCCTTCGTCCTCGTCTTCTTTGTCCACTTCCTCTTCTAGTAAAATCCTTTCAATTAGAGCAATTTAAACTGTTGTCCCCGAGATGTAGGAAGTGAGGGGTGATGACCTAGGTGATGCGTCTGACCGGTCGAGCTAATATGAGCAGTTGCACCCTCATGAGAGCCCTAATTGGGTTGATCCCAAAGTGTTTGGGATCACGTCTGTCTTTCATACGGACGTCTTTGTTTCATACTTTCTTAATAGGGTCCCTATTTTGAAGGCCTCTGCCAGGGGATCTCTATTGTCTTTCGGTCCCTGTTTGTTGATCGACTGCGTGCATAAGGAACGGTCATCCATCGAACCCGTTTTCTTCTTCATGTATAGTTTTCTTTTTTCTGACTTGCACGTGTCGCTTCCTTTTGACACGTTCATGGTGGACGTCCTTCAGGCACTCAACGTGGTGCAGAGTCAGTTGCACCCGAATACGTGGCGTCCATGCAAGTCTTTCGTGTGGTATGCCAAACTTTTGGCGTTCGTCCTTCTGCAACTTGTTTTCTTCATTTTTATACGCCTCATCCGTCCGACCCTGTTAGCTGGCATTCGTTGGTCAGCCGGGCGGGCAACGTGTTGTTCAAAGCCTCCACGACCTCCTACAAAAACCTTAAAGAGAGATTCTTTAAAGTGTTTGTGGAGCGTGCGGGTATGCCGCACTTTTTCGATGCAGTCGGCCAGCCTAGGTTTCCTCTGCCATAGAAAGATAAAGGATTGGCCTCGTTCGATCAACCCGAGTGCTGGTGAGCGGGAGATTTGTGCGCTCTTCGATAGCCTTCCTAGAAAATTCCCGCTTCGCCACTGATGTCCTTTTACACATAGTTCGATCGAGAAGTGGCCTTTGAGGGTATGTTAACACCTTAGACCTTCGGTCGTTTCTTTAAAGTTTGACTAACACTTTGTTTTTTTGTTGCAACAATAGCAAAAAGAGAAGTTCCACAAGCGGTCGGAATGTTGAAGGCATTCAAAGACTCTGCAGAGGGAGAAGAAGGGTCGCTTGGGCCCTAAAACTCTGCAAACACAGACGAAGACCCGAGTGGGGCTATCTCAAAAGAATCCTAAGAAGAGGGTGCGGGAGGGCGGCAACACCGCACAAACATATCGCTCTCTCTGCGAGATGCCCGTTCCCCCTCCGAGTCGAGCCCCTATCAACCTCGACTCCCCGCTCACTGATTAATTCAACCAACCAATCCCAACTGTGGTCGCGATGCCAATGGCGACCGTCCAAGAGTCACCCTTATCAGTGTTGGGGGGTGACTTGCGATTTGCTGGGGGGGTAAGTTTTAATTTGTCCCCCAACACTGAAGAACTGATCCGGGCGGTCCCTGAGGACGACCTACTCGAGGGCGGAATAGAGATTATATGTCGAGGGTTGATCCTGACTGCAAGGGGCAGCGTTGCGCGGTCTCTCTTCTGGAGCACGAGCTCCTCGAGGCATCGAGCAGCTTGAAGCAAGCTGTTGAAGCCAACACAACTTATGAGAAAAAGTTGTGCGATCAAGCTGCCGAGCGGGAGCTCGATGTGGCTCGGATAGTCGAGTTAGAGCGGCTTTAGGCCGACACCGTAGCTGAGAACACTCGGGTGAAGAGGGTCTTGGAGGAGGTTGGTTCGTGTTTAGGGTTGTGCTAAACAACTCTTAATTATGGATTAACCTTGCTGACTTGGTCAACCCATGTCTCGTCGTAATGGGTCGGTCCGCCACGTGTCGTCGCGTGACCTCCTTATCGTGGTCGAGTGGTTCGAGTTCCTAACCGACTCACTGAGGCGCCTTTTAAGGACAAAACCGTGACAGAGCACCGACCTCGAAAGCGGACAATATCTCGAATGCGGTGAGTAGCCCTAACAATGCTATCTCTCGGACTTGAGGTCAAAACATTGTCGCCTACCGTGGGTCTAAGAGGCTCCTTAGCCCCTCAGCTAAGGGGAATCCACTTCCCTTAGACCTTGAATGGGGGGCTTGTTCCGATAGCCAATATAGTCCCGCATCGCTCAGGAGTCGAGGTCAAGGGCAGTTTATATACTCCCTCCTCCTCCAACCCACTGAGGCGCCTTTTAAGAACAAAACTATGACGGAGCACCGCCCTCCAAAACGGACAATACCTTGAATGCGGTGATTGACCCTAACAATACTGTCGAACGGACTTGAGATCGGAACAATTAGCATCCTATTGGTAGCAGAGACTAATGTGTTTATATCTATTATTTTAGAGTACCTCAAATTTGAGATGATGAATTTTGGCATTTTTTTTTTATTTAGCATCAACTTTTTTTTAATTTTGGCATTTTTTTTTTATTTAGCATCAACTTTTTTTTATTAGGCTTTGACCAACACTAAATAGTTTTCTTGTACATGTTGCAAAAATAAATTTTAGACATAATATTTTATGACATCTTAGTACATCGTTAAATATTTAATGTATCAACAAAATGAAAAACAAAATGGTACAATACATGAAAATTGTTCACTCATGAAGTTCAAAAAACAATAATATAGTTCAAGAGTAAAAAGTATACAACTAAACCAAATTTTTTACTTTTGAATTCTTAATTGTGCCTTAAGGAGACTTGTTACCTTTTCCTTTTTTCTATGGTATTCTTGGAAGGAGTAATGAGTTAAAGAAGTAAGAATGAAAGCAGAAAAAAACAAAAGGACATTGTCCATTTCCATAATCTTTTCCATTGTGAAAGCGACACATGCCATATAATTAATCTTCACAGATTACACTAAAAGACATTGTTGATAATGTATATATGCACTGTTAGGTGTTATCCACTGCACCTCTGCTATCTTTCCTTATTATGTCAGACAGATGGAATTTTAATTTCAAACTTTGAAAAGTCATCTTTCTTTGTTTTTTTTTATTGCTTCTATTTCACATGCTGTATTTCAATGGCCCTACCATGAACCACTAACTCTCGCGAATTAATAATTTGTTTTAGTACACTCATAATAATCTATTGTTCTCAAATCCAAGAAAACAGTTTATATACATTCTTTTTTCTTCACTTACATGCTTATTTATGGAAAATTATAATGAAGCCAAATCTAGACTTGATATGAGATAACAAAGTGAATATAATGACTAGTTCCTATGAGTACTATTTTTTTTTTAATATTTGTGGTATTCAAGGAAATCCATGAATAATTTGTATATTTTTATTAATTTTAAATAAAATTATTAAAATATAAATTCACATAAAAAATTTAATCTTTAAAGTATAATCTAAATAAAATCACAAAATAAAACATTAGTGTAAATAAATTTGGTGTTTTTGAGACAAATTCAAATAAGTTGCATCATAAAAGTTAAAATTTAAAATTTAATCTTATTTAAAATTAATTTCCAGTAAATAAAAAATATAAATAAATGAAATTATATTGTAAAAATTTTAAATTTTAAATTTTTTTATTAAAATTGATTTTTCTAAAATATACAAATATAGATGGTGGTGGGTATCTGCAGATTGAATGCCATAATATACCATGTAATTGCTATCAAAAAGTGGGTGGATAAAATACTCCCATGTATATATGAATATCATTAAATATACTCATTTAATATTAATTACAAATTTTACCCATGGATGAGGATGCAGTTTTTTTTTTTTTTCTTTTCAACTAATATGCTTAATTTTAAAAGACTTATGGGTAAGATGTTAGAAATTTAACCAAAAGTTCTCATATTTCTTAAAAAGCTAAGGTCAAATGTAGATTGATGCACTTTTTCTGACAAAATAAAGACAGAACTGAGTTCACACTGAAAATGGAAATAACTTGTAGGACAATACAGTGATTAAATAGATTTCACAAGCTAAGGTTCTAGGTATGATTAAGGACGGATTTATGAAATCTTAATAAGTTAGAAGAAAGTGATCATAGACTAAATCAATTTATTCTTTTTTTCCCGATAAAAAAACACTTGAAATATTCCATTACTAGAAAAAGCAAAGGAAAATAATATAAACTATGCTCTGAAACCAGTGAAACTACAGTACGTTGGCCATGTTTGAACTCTCGTTTTGTGGCCGCAATTGTTGTAGTAGCCACTTTATCTGCTGTGTATAATACACACTAACTTTTCTTTTTAAGCATTCTTTTCATGTTTGTTGCTCAATATATTAACAAACCAAATACGGAACTATGGGAGGTATACAAATTGTGCATTCAAATAAGTTATATATGTCCTTTTTAAGTCTTTTTCTTGTTCCTCTTACCAATAAATGATATTTGAGCATATGATAACAAAGAAGAGAATGTGATGTTTTAAATCACGCGTGACATTTGTTTATAGAAGAAATAGGGTTAGGTAATTCTCTATCATACATAGTGACATTTGTTTAGTTCACGTTGATTACATATAAAATTAATTTATAGTAAGAATGAATTAAATTTAAATTTATTTTCTAGTGTTATATCAAAGTTTATTTTTTCGTGTGTCACTATGTATTGTTATTGAACCACTCACAAATAAGTTTCATGTATCGGTATTTATTGAGTTGGGTTACTCGATGACCCAATTCGAGTCATTCGAATTCAATTAGATTGAGTTAAATTTTATTTATGATTGAGTTAAACCCAATCCAACTAAACTAAGTTACTCTTATACTCTTGTGTGATGAGTTTAATATGGGTAATTTGATTTCGATAAAAATAAAATAAAATATGGGTGATACCCAAACCAAGACTCATTCTTATATTTGTATGATGCACACATTGTGTTATGTTTTTTTTTTTCATATCTTGACTTAGTTTGAGCAAATGTGCTATAACTTTTATTAACATACTTAAAGCCTTTAATTAATTTTTGTAAAGATTATGATATTTTTAAATAGGTGATACTTAAAAATTACAAATTTTAAATTCAAAATCCTAAAGCAATTGACCAACTCAATCCAACTTGCTCAAGAGTTTTATTTATTTATTTACAATAAATAAATTAAATAAAATGAGTATTTAAGGGATACATAAACTCTTATATAAAATTTATTCTCTCACCACACCAAAATGGTATGTCAAAGGAAAAACATGCTTATAGACATAAACCAAGACTAACTCAAGAAAAACTCACATTTCCCTACACATATTTCATTTTTTTTCTCAAGAATGTGTTAAATTAGATTAGATTTAACTTAAAAAATTGAAAAATTCAAACTCCACCAATATTTTTTTATATGAGGTTCAACAAGGTGTTTGTCTAAATCATATTCAACCCAACCTGTAAACATCTTTATAGACTTATTTGAAATATCAATCAACGAAAAATAGATGTATTGAAAATCTTACATCAACTAAAAATAATATCAAATTACTATAAGTAGGGAACAACGTACAATCTAATTTTTTAGTATGAATTATACTTAAATTTATTTTTAATATGACATATTTTTTTATATTATATATTCGATGATGAATGCTTATTTCTTGAATCTATTACTAGGTAGGTTATATAGCCTTTTTTCCTTTTTAGTTAAGAAAAGGGATTGTTTGGAGTTTATTTGAAGATACATAACTCTTTTTTTTTTCAATTTAAATCTACTTCATTAAATAACTGCTATGCAGAAAAAAAAAATTACATGTCATTACTTGATTGGTAGTTCTACCTAATCAATATCCAGAGGAAAAAACTTTTTATGAATTGTACTACAGCGAAAAGGTTATCTTAATAATGAAATATGGTTTGTCTGGGCTACTACAACTCTTGTATTTGTAAAGTTTGGTGTTATTGGAATTTTTTTTGGCTTATTATAAGGCTTGGAGTATCTTAAATGTTTCAATTTATTTATATTATTTTTTGTTTGATAAAAAAATAATTTTTATAAATTTATAACTAGATTTTTGTGACGCCGTTTTAGTGATGAAAAATAATTTTTGCGACTAATTCTTGAGTGAATTTATCACAATATAGACTGAAACAGATATGAAACAGCACAAACCAATAACACAGACAACAAACCTAATGAAATTTTTAATTTGCATGTGCTTTTTATTATTATTTCAATTTCATAATCAATATAATAAGTTCATTTTTCTTAAATGTCCATGAGCTATGCATATATACCTCATTCTTTGTGTACCTATATCATAGGTATTTTTAGGTGTTTTTTCTCAACTATATTTAAAGTTTCATATTAGTAGTATATAATAGATTTAATTATTAAAGTTAAAAGTTTAAATATGCTCATAAAATAATTAAACTATTATATATAATGTGTTTTACCTATACATACAACCGTGGAATGATTATTTTCCACCTTTTAACTACTCATCTAATTCATATCAATAGATTTTTTTTTCATCATCAAAATAAATAGATAATGTGGAATCTTTTGAGAATGTTTCAATCCAATTACACAACATTATGATTTCTGAGTAACTTTCAAAGTCAAACTAGAAAACTAAACATCCACCAATAGAAGAGACTATATTTTAAAGAGTTATCATTAATTAGGTAAGATATACATCAAATGTAAGAATACCATTATTGGAGACGAAAACTGAGACACAAAATTTGAATGCATTTGAAGTTTATTGTTAGGGTTCAAAGGTTGAATGATTGGTGCATATCATTATATAACCGCAATTTTTAGGGCACAAGGTCAAAGTGCCATTTCACATGCATCGTCATGTTTTTTTCATTCGAAACACTTAAAGTCCCCACAAATTTTCTTTCCCTCTTTCTTGGTTTTTCTTTCTTAATGAATCAAAATTTGAAATATTCACAAACTCTTTGCATATACACTTAATTTAAAAACCCTGGCTAGTTTCTAGCAAAACGTGATGATTTTTGTAAAAACCTTTGGGTTTGTGCTGCTTCAGAATAGCTTATTTACAATTTAAAAAATTATAATTATTTTTACAACCTTTTTATAAAGTTTATAGACATAATTTTTATTTTCAAAAAATAAATAATTCTTTTAAGTTTGCACACTATTTAGATGCTTTAAGGTAGATCTATTACTATTAAAAGAATGCTAATTTTAGAGTATTAATTTGACCAAGTAAAAATTATGCAACGGAATTAGTTTTTATGAAGGACCTTTATGGTAATGATAATGATAATCATCCCGAATTTCCAACATTTATTTAATACTACTTATTCTTGTTTTGGTAATATATAAATATTTAACAACAATAAAAACGGCTTCACCGTATTTTCGAGAAATTATACTGTATCAAAAGCCCTTTTTCTATTATGTAATTTTGTGTTATGATGTCAGTGTGATTTTTTGACAAATAGATGGATATTATAACAATAATTATAATAATATATGATTAGATAATAACTCAAATAAAGTTGATAGATTTCACTAAATATAATAATTGGATTTTAAATTTAAAACCGGATCTCAGTAACGTTTGTTCTACCGATTTTTTTATGTAATAATTAATTCTTAAAAATTGCACTTCCTAGGTTGAGGTTATGATTTTCAAACATCTTTAATAACTTGGAAATAGACGGTTGAATCAATTATAGAGCAAAAACAAAATCAATTATAGAGTGAAAAGAAAAATTCATAATATAATTATAAACTAATAACATTAAATAATTAAATAAAAATAATTTTGAGAGATAAATAATAATCAATTACATTCTATTTAATAAATAAATTAAATATTATTTTTAAAATTTTAAAAATTATTGTAGTTAAAGTAATTTATATTATTAATAAAATTTATAAAATAATTTTTAATTTAATTAGCTACTAATTGTTTTAGTTACTAATTTTAGAATTAAAATTTAGATAACTAATTAAATATTAATTTAGAAAATAATTATTAATAATATATATTATTTTAAATATATAAATAATTTTTTAATTTTTAAAATAATATCTAATTTAGTTAATATAGTAATCGATTATTTTTATCTTTAAAAATAGTTTTTATTTAATTTTTGTAGTGTTATGAGTAGATGCTAAATTTAAAATTAATCCTTAAAAGAATTCCTAAACCTGACATTAAGTAATCAATCCACTTGGGTGAAATGTTTGAATAGTATGTATGAGAAGTTGCATTTTCATTGCCTTGTTTTTTGTTTTTTTTTTGTAAAAAAAAACCTAAGATTAAGTAATCACTAGACAAAAGCACTTCATTTTTTTCTTTCTCAAATTGCGTGTATGTTTTAGTATAGAAGAGTAGGTAGGGTGTAGTTTGAGGTCTAACACAATAAGCTTATCTTCAATTAATAATTTTGACATTGTGAATGCATATATTTCAATCTGCTATCGAGTATCGCTTTCAATACAGCTACATAAAATATTACTTCCATAGCTTATGTGGGTCTACTATGTTATAATTAGCCTATACCAAAGTAAAGTGAGTGAAGTAATTTAGGAGGAATTTAGATGAAAATTTGATTTCAGGATTTGGTTTTTAACAAAACAAATATAAATTATGATTTTTTATTTAAAATTTTTAATTTGAGAGAAATGAAAATGACATATAAATAGTTCAGATAAAAATAATTTAATTTTAAGATTTTTTTTTATATGTTTATGCTCACGAGTTTGATAATTTTCTGAATAAATAGAAAAATACAAGAAAAATAATAAATTATGACTAAAAAGTCAGTAACTAAATGATAAAATTCAGCTACTAATTAAAATAGTAATCGGTTTAGTGATCAAACAATATTGGTTAATATTTTCTTTGTTATTTATGTATAATAATTTATTTACTAACCAAATTTAGTGATCGAATTTGTGACAATGTTAGTGATTGAAATAGTGATAAAAAATGGTTGAATATGTGTCTAAAATATATAATTGAATGTGTAATGTAATTAAATTTGTGATTGAAATGTGTAATTAATTCTATGGCCAAAATCAATAACTGAATATGTGACGGAAATCAATGATTGAATCTGTAATCAAAGTTAGTGACTACCAACAATGATACTTTGCACAATTTCATCATAATAACACTAATTTTACATAAATTTTTTTTTTTCAAGTAATACAAGCATCCAAAATAGTTGATGATATTGTTACATGATTCATTGCAAACAATACAATAGTAAAAATAAAATTTAAGTAAGGAGAATAAAGTTTCAATTCATATTTGAGGAGTTTGAAAGTCCATTTTGTCCATCAATAGATGCAACAATTTGTTATTTTGTTGAATTGGATCTAATTAAACATCTTCAACTCTAAGTAACTTGTTTTTAACTATTCAGTCTCCTCCCTCAAGACCTATATAGATGAAGATGTAGAATCATGATAGGATTGTCTCCCAATTACTTTGGTTGACTTAGATCCAAGCCTATACACATTGTCTTTGTTAATTCCAACATCTTTACACCAAAGTAATTCATCAACTGGAAACACTTCTGTAACGGATGCTAATGGAATGATTCTTCTCATGCACAGGTAAACTCTGCATATGAGCATCAAAATAAAAAATGGTAATACAATGTAAAAAATATAAAAAAAAAACACTAATGTAGGACAAATGGACATATGATATTTATTTGTGACTTACATCCACACGTGTTGATCTTTGATTCGCCCATGTTTTATCCTTCTTCCATTGGTGTGTATGCCGGAACAACTCTAATGGGGTAGAAGGTTTTCCATTCAACTTTGTCTAGATAAGGTGAAGAAAAATACTAATTTAAAAATGAAAACATGCACCAGAAAAATAAAACAAAGTTTCTCAACTTATATATATGAACAAAATAAAGAATATTAAACCATAATTACAAACAAAACCTATATTTACTTCTAGATTTTACTAATGGACCAAGTTTGACAATTGCATGTTTCTATGCAATTAGATTGGAACTAACTAATTTTGTGTACCCTATCCACAACAAAATCCCTAAAAGTTTCCATAATCCAAATATAGGTTAAGATCAAATTTTCCATGCCAAACAAAGATATGTAGAGGTTTAACATGAACATCAGTAAACAAACCAACAAGTATATAATGTTACAACATATCACAAAGAAAAGAATCAAAGTATTACTTTAGTATTATTTTTTTTTTTTTTTTTTTTTTTTTTTTTAATAAATACTAACAGAAAAATTTTTTAAAAGAGAGTCTTAAAAAAACAACGTTAAAAATTTAAAAACTTTGGGGGCCTATCAAGGTGTTTTTATTTA
>Ga0123342_1008848_pt1 | contig 12409 bp, 16 predicted proteins | sample Turbeawhitnodule_FD_89960 | JGI IMG/M metagenome (GOLD analysis project Ga0123342, IMG submission 89960) | Root nodule microbial communities of legume samples collected from Mexico - Turtle bean Mexico white nodule | ecosystem: Host-associated > Plants > Roots > Nodule | place: Mexico: Nepantla... | reverse complement strand
GAATACACTAAGCAATCAACCCTAGATTACTTACAACACAACCAAAGAAGTGACCTTGATCCCCTCAAGACACACACTTCCTTTGGCTAAGCACAACAACACTAAGAATGTTGATCTTGATCCTCTCAAGAACACACAACTCTTCTCAGCAATACACACAAAGTTTCTTTCAAAGATACTAAGGATTGCATTTGTTATAGAACAAATCTGAAATCAATACAAGATGAAAACCTATCTCACACTATTTGATCAATGCAATCTCTAAGCAATTCTCAACTTTTCAAAATCTCAAATCAGTTGAAAAACTCAAATATGTTTTTCTGTATATAATCAAAGTTGTTTGTTGCATAATCTTAACAAACTATTAATTGCATTTAAAGATAGGTCCAACCATTAAAAACTGGAGCGTAAACAGTTAGAAAATCATTTAATGCTCAGTCAAAGCACAAAACAGTTTTCTGTTATGGTCCCAAAACAAACAATCGGTTGTTTCCACGAATCAATCGGTTAAGTCAACCATTTAAAAACAGTTTTCAACCTTTCTAAAAACACCGAAGTATAAAACAATCGGTTGTTTCGACAAAACAACAGGTTGTTTTTCACTTAGTTTGAAAAACACTTTTCCTTTAAAAAGGTTTGAGTATGCTTATGCTTTGGATTCAATCAAGAGTGGATTATACATAAAGTCTATCCCAGATCCTATCTAAAGACAGCTCAGCAACAACAACCACATCTAGCTTTCATCAACCTTCAAAGGGTTTGGATTTTTCAAAGCTTGAACACACTTGGTTCAACACATAACTCTGATACCAAATTATGGAAGAGTTCCTTAATTCTTTGGAGAATTGTTGGTGGAGTTGTGAAAGCTCAATGGATGCTCACGAACAAGGCTCTCCTAGGAGATGATGGTTGCCTTGGAGGTGAAGGTTAGGTGTGGAATGTGAGTGGTGAGGCCATCTCACTTTGGTAGAATGAAAGTTTGAAGATCAATTGTCTAACCTAGAGAGGTAGGAGACAAGTAGTGAGATTGGCACAAAATTGGCAGCAATTCACTATTAGATTAATCTTGTGAAAACATGAACCAAGCCACTCATTATATAGCAAGTGAGGGCCCGTTTGAATCAAAGAAAAATAGGAGGGAAATTCAAACTAAGCTACTTTAAAATTGGCGCCTAAATCAAGCACATGGAAAGCATGTTCAATGACTTAGAACGTGCATTCCTAATGGGCTTTCCTAGGACCGGCCTAGGTTAAATTAGGAGTTTAAGAAACCCTAATTTTAACCTAGGTTAGTATTTAGGTACCAATCTTCATTTTAGCTTCCTATGCTAATTTTTTATAAGAATTTAAATTCTACTGTACACTAGAATTTATGGCATCTTGAACATGTATAAGAAGCTTTCTCTGCCATCAGTAGCAGCATCCCAATCTTCTTGAAACTTCTTAGCCATGGTTCTAGTGGTTGGCCCAATTCTACACTTTGGTAGGATTGCATTTTAATTGCTGCTTAGGCCTCTTCCATCACTTCAACTGGCTAAAAGAGCACAATCTCAATGATTTGAGGAATGCTTTGAAAGAAGAGAAACTTAGAAGGTTTCTTAAGATTTCTAGGAACACATATTCAGAGCTTGTAAAAGTCTTTTGTTGAACATGGGAGCTTTGATGTGTCAAATCCACATGAAGCCTAAAGTTGTGCTGCTTTTTGGGTTTGGGTTTAGATTAGGTTGTTTAGAATCTTTGTTAAGATCAGTCCTTAAGGCTATGCAAAGCTTGATCAAAACTGTTTTAAGAAACTAAGTGTTTTTCCAAGCAAAGGGAAAACAACCGGTTGATTTGTCAAAATAATCGGTTGTTTGTCACTTAGCTGGATGGATGTTTTGAAACTTCTTTTTGAATCAGTTGTGCAACTGCTTGACTCATTCAACCGGTTAAATCGTGGTTTCAAACAGTTAAATGTGTGTTTTCATAACAACTTTTTGAGGAACTAGTTTTAACTGATTTGGTTGTTCAAAACTGCCTACAACGGCTGCTTTTCAAAGGCTATAAATAAAGCTTTCGTTCAACTCAATTGATATACAAAAAATATAATAAGTATTGATTCAGATTAAGAAAGAGATTTGGTTTTGAAAGTGTTTACAAAAAGAGTAAGATTGCCTTTAAGCTTTGCTGTGGTGACAAGTATTGATCATAGGATCTTTGGTTCTATAATTCCAGGTGTTTTCTATCCTTGTTTAGTGTCTTGTAATTGTACTTTGTTTACATACTATTTGTTGTTGAAATCCTGTAAAGACAGAGGTTGTTCTGTCTTGAGGTGTTAAGTTTGCAAAGGTGGTGGGTAGGCTTTGTGGGATTCAAAGTCACCTCTTTGTGGTGTGTGTTGTAATCTATGTTGATTACTAGTGGAAACTTAGAGGATTGTCTAAGAATTGGATGTAGCTCATGGATTGAGTGAACCAGTACAAAATCATTGTGTAAATCTTTCTTTCTCTCAAACTCTCAAACTGTTTTATAATTCTGCAGCTATAAACAACCAATTAAAATGCAGTTTTAACCGGTTAAAATTCGGATATCTGTTTCTTTTGGATTGTTTGATTGCCTTCCTTTAAGTTCTTATCTCAGTTGTTTGTTAAAGATTCATTCTACACCAAGTATTTGCAAAAATATTTTATAAAACAATTCACCCACCTCTTGTTTAAGCCATCATTTCTTACAATTGGCATAAAGAGCTAGGTTCTTGAAAAATACACAAGTTCCTGTTTTTTGGTTTTTTGAAAATCTATTCTATATGGCTGACAAAATGCATTTTGGGGAAGGTGCTTCCATAAATAGGTCACCTCTGTTTTGTGGGGTTAATTACCAGTTTTGGAAGGTAAGAGTGAAAATCTTTATGCACTCAACTGATAAGGGTATTTGGGAATCAATTCAAAACAGTCCCTTTATACCTCAAGTCAAAAGAGATGAGGTTTTAATTCATAAACCTTCATATGAATGGACTGAGGCTGAAAGTAAAAGAGCTAAGTTTGATTGGATTGCAACATAATAACATATACTTTAAGCTGTGATGAATTTTTCAGGGTGTCACAGTGCAGCTCTGGCAAGGAAATGTGGGACATCTTAGAAGTCACACTTGAAGGTACAACTGATGTCAAGCGAGCTAGGAAGCATGCTCTGATTCAAGAGTATGAACTCTTAAGGATGCAAAAGGGAGAATCCATCTGTGATGTGCAGAAAAGGTTTTCTTACATTGTGAACCATCTTATGAGTCTTGGTAATACGTTTAATAAGAAGGAGCTTAACATCAAGATACTAAAGTGTCTTGATAGAACATTGTAGACAAAGGTCACTGCCATCTCTGAATCAAAGGATTTCACCTCAATAATGTCTGTTGCATCTCTGTTTGATAAGCTTAGTGAACACGAGCTTGAAATAAATAAGCTTGCTATCAAAGAGAGTGAAGACAAGCACAACAAGAGCATAACTCTTAAGGCTTGCAAACAATAACCAGATTCCAGTGGAAGTGATGAGGGAAACATAAGTTTGTTATTAAGAAAATTCAGCAAATTCTTGAAGAAAAGACAAGCTTCTAAAAGGTATAGTTCAAAGAAACCCAATGAGTTTAATTCTAATAAATATACTTGCTATGGATGTGGAGAACAAGGTCATATCAAGGATGAATGTCCCAACAATGAAGTCAAAGAAAAGGGAGACTTCAAGAAGGAAAAGGGAAAAGCTAAAAGGGCCTATGTAGCATGGGATGACAATGATGTCTCATCTTCAAGTTCTTCAGATGATGAGGAAGCTAATCTATGCCTTCAAGCTTCAGTAACAAGTAGCATAAGTTCTACTTCATCAAGTAAAGGTAACACTTACTATCAATTGCTTGATGCTTTTAACAAAACCCATGATGAAGCCAACTGATTGGTACTTTCTCTCAACCGGTTGAAAGGTCTGATTATCTGGTTAGAAAACAAAGTTAAATCTTTAGAGGAAGAACTGAGAAAATCAAAAGAAGATTTTGAAGACCTTGATTTAGTTTACAAAAATTCTTATAGTTGTGAGTAAAATGTTTATGAAAATTGTGAACTTCTTGAAAAGAATATTTACTATCTTTTGAAAACCTTGGACAAACTCACAACTGGAAAGTCCAATTTTGAAGATGTTCTTGCATCTCAAAAATGTGTTTTTGGAAAAGCTGGTTTAGGCTTCTATTCTCAGAGCAAGAAAAATAAGATTTCAAAGCCTTTTTCACATGCTCCACAAAAACAATCGATTAAAAGGACGATTCAACAGATTGTTACATGCTTCTATTGCATGAAGAAAGGTCACTGTGTCAGGTACTGCCAATTTTGTAAATCCCTTTTTCCTAAAGGCATCTTTAATTGGATTCTTAGATGTATTATCGGTTCAAAAGACAATTCTAACACAGAAGGTCCCAAAATTTTTAAAGGATCAAATCTTGTAATTTGACAAAGTTTTGTTTTGCAGAATTCTGACTTTGCTTGAAGGTTCAGTAAAGACAAGACCTCAAGAGGATTTCTGTACATATCAAAGTCTAGTGTTGATTTCATGAACTACCTATATTTGTGTATTCTGAAATTTGAGAATGTAAGTCTTATTCTTTTCTTTGTTAAAAAACAATTATTCTTAAATCCAATTCACTGATTATACTCTTTTGTTTTGATTATAATTACTCTGTATTTTATCTGTCTCTTATACAATTGATATCCTGTGAACATTGTAAGCAATAATGATTGTATACAACATGAGGAATTAAAAAAAAAAACTGTTTGTTTTCATCAGTATAGAAATTCAACCGATTGTTTCTTCGAAACAACCGATTGTTTTCTCTTTGACAAACATTGGCAAATCTGTTTTTAAATTTTAAATTCTGATTTAAGATTCTGTTCAACCCAGTAATAACTATGGTCAACATTTCTTTAATCGCCTGTTTGAACATGATTCACCTCTGCCACATTTGTGTTTAATAAATCAGATTCCTCCAAATCTTGAAAATCAAAACTGCCTTTAATGTTTGGTCAAAATCACATGTGAATTTGTACCTTTCTGAATTAACTGACAATGTCAACTTTATGGTTCAGATTTGATTCTCTTTCTGTGTTGAATACAACCAACTTTGACCAGGTTTTTTAGCTATAAAAATAAGTGCATTCAGCTACAATTTCTCACACACACAACGAGTTATTTTTCCTGATTCTCTCTAAAGCTTTCTCTGTAGAAATTTCTTCTGATTTGAGCAATGGTTGGAACTCCTCCTTTAGCTAAGAGAATGAAATCCATGGGTGTTAAGAGCAGTGGAAAACTTGAAGGGTGGTTTTCAGATGATGTTGATCTCATAAACAAGTATCTACTTGAAACAAGTAGAAAAAGTGTGAACACACCCAAGGTGGTCTCCTTCACATGGATGAAATAGCAAAAGCTGGATTCTGTGAGAAGTATTCTCAAGGAGCAAAGACTGAAAAGATTCCTAGAGCTCACTGGCAACATATATCCAGATTTGGTGAAGGTATTTTATACAAACCTTCAATTTAATGGTGACTCACTTGTTTCACATGTAAAAGGTGTAGATATGGTCATCACAAGTGATGTATGGGTTGCTTTGACTGGGTTAAAATCCTCTGGACTGAGGATCAATAGAGGAAACCTTGGAGTTGTCGAAGAGTTCAACAAAATACAGTTCTACAAAGGATGTCTCAAGAATCCCCACTCCAAAGTGAGGAATTTTTCAGTTGGTGGACTAAAGCTTGATGAAAGGCTTGTGACTTTCATAGTTTCATGGATCCTCACACCTAGGGGGATCAATCATTCAACTCTCTCTGAAGAAGATCTCTTGCTGATCTACTGCTGATCTACTGTATCATGAACAAAGTAAAGATCAATTGGATTCACACAATCAAAGAACACATGAAAAAATCCATGAGGTTATGTGATTTTCATTATCCCTATGCTATTTTAATCTCTAAGTTTCTTCATTATTTTGAAGTAAATATAGAAGGGGAGCTAGCTGAGGTAATCAAGCCCTCTAGTGAAATCAATAGTGGAATCCTAAGTAAGATGAGATTTACTAAAATTGGTGGAAGATGGTTAAGGCAAGTATGGTGACCAAGCTGGCCCAAGTGGAACGAATAAAGGTGATGAACCTGAGGAGGCAGCAATGCAAGATGATACACAATGACTCCAACATGGGAGAAAGGATGACTACAATGTCACCTTTTGAAAGGCTAATGATCAATCATATGGACACCTTTGCTGAGAATCAAATGAACCTCTATGACATGTGTGAATCAAGGTTTAGCAACATGGATACACGCTTTTCAACACTGGATGAGCAAATTGAAAAAGTCCAGAGATAGATTTGGAACTACAATTTGAAAGGGAGGATAGTCCTTCATTCTAGTTCATTGCTTTCAAATTTTTTTTTTCTTATGTTGTTTTAAGCCTACCATTTATCTTTTTGATGAGACAAATAGGGGGAGAAATATTGGTTATTAGTTTTGTAATGTTCTTTATATTTGCTTTCATTATGCTTTAACTGGTTTAAATTTTAAGTAGGTTAACCTGTTATTTTTGGTTTACAAAATTTCGACCGGTTATTCCTGCGAAATAACCTATTGTTTATCTATTCTGCACCTATGTATATGTGTTGGTTTCTCAACTGATTTGGCTGATGTTCCTGTTTTGGAATTCACCAAGAGATAACTAGTTTCTGGTGGTTATTTGCTTTGGATTAGATTACCTTGTGTTTCTGTGTTAGCTCAATAAATGCAGGTTGAACATATTCTAAACAACGAACATTCCTAAAAGCATCCTAGGGATTTGTCTCCATCAAATAGGGGGAGATTGTTGAACATGAGAGCTTTGATGTTTCAAATCCACATGAAGCTTGAAGCTGTGCTACTTTCTGGGTTTGGGTTTAGATTAGGTTGTTTAGAATCTTCGTTAAGATCAGTCTTTAAGCCTATGCAAAGCTTGATCAAAACTATTTTAAGAAACTAAGTGTTTTTCCAAGCAAAGGGAAAACAACCAGTTAATTTGTCGAAATTATCGGTTGTTTGTCACTTAACTGGCTGGATGTTTTGAAACTGCCTTTTGAATCAGTTGTGCAACTGTTTGACTCATTCAACCGGTTAAATCGTGGTTTCAACCAGTTAAATGTGTGTTTTCATAACAGCTTTTTGAAAACTAGTTTTAACTGATTTGGTTGTTCAAAACTGCCTACAACGGTTGCTTTTCAAAGGCTATAAATAAAGCTTTCATTCAAATCAATTGATATAGAACAAATACAACAAGTATTGATTCAGATTTGAGAAAGAGATTTGGTTTTGAAAGTGTTTTCAAAAAGAGCAAGATTGCTTTTAAGCTTTGTTGTGGTGACAAGTACTGATCATAGGATCTCTGGTTCTGTAATTCCAGGTGTTTTCTATCCTTGCTTAGTGTCTTGTAATTGTACTTCTTTTACATACTGTTTATTGTTGAAATCCTATAAAGACAGAGGTTGTTCTGTCTTGAGGTGTTAAGTGTTGCAAAGGGGGTGAGTGGACTTTCTGGGATTCAAAGTCACCTCTTTGTGGTGTGTGTTGTAATATGTGTTGCTTACTAGTGGAAACTCAGAGGATTGTCTGAGAACTGGACGTAGCTCAGGGATTGAGTGAACCAGTATAAAACCATTATGTAAATCTTTCTTTCTCTTAAACTCTCAAACTGTTTGATAATTCTACTGCTATAAACAACCGATTAAAACACAATTTTGACCGGTTAAAATTCTGATATTTGTTTCTTTTGGATTGTTTGATTGCCTTCCTTAAGTGCTTATCTGAGTTGTTTGTTAAAGATTCATTCTAGACCAAGTATTTGCGAAAATATTTTATAAAACAATCCACCCCCTCTTGTTTAAGCCATCATTTCTTACATTTTCTACACAAATCTTCTTATTGATGGTGAGAACATGTATTGACATGTAAAACAGGTTGATATAGGGATCACTCTTGTTGTGTGGATTGTTGTCATGGGTTTAAAGTATACTGGGCTCAGGATCAACAAAGGGAACATTGGTGTGGTGGAGGACTTCAAAAAGATGCAATATTATGTGGGTTGCCTCAAGAATCCTCACTTGAAAGTGAAGGGTTTTTCTATAGGAGGGTTAAAGCTTAATGAGAGAATCATTGCCTTCACAGTTTCTTGGATGTTGACTCTAAGGGGGAGTAATCACTCAGTCCTCACTAAAGAAGATCTTGTTCTCATATATTGCTTCACGAGAAACATCAAGGTTAATTGGATTCATGTATTCAAGGAGCACATGCAAAAGTCAATGAGGTTAAGTGAATATCATTTCCCTTGTGTTGTTCTTATTTCTAAATTTCTTCAATATTTTGAAATTGAGCTTGAGGAAGAATTGTCTGAGGTGGTGAAGCCATCTAATGAAATTAACAATGGATCTCTTAGCAAAATGGGATTCATCAAGGTTGGCAGCAAATGTGTGAGTAAAGATGAAAAACAGGTTGGTCTTTCTTGTGAAAATCAAAGTGGAGCAGATGATGAACGCCAAGCTGAACAAGATGATCAAGGCACTATGAGTCCAAATGAACAAGTTGCTGATGAAACATATAGAGTTGGTCCAAGTGCTGGAAATGTAGATGAGTATACTATTTTTATGTCACATTTTGAGAAGTTGATGATCAATCGCTCGGACAATATGACCTGTGATCAAAGGAATCACTATGAGTTTTGTGCTCTACAAAATTAGCTTTTCGAGTTCCAGTATGGCAAGAATGATTGAAGAGTTTAATGCATCAATTTCTATTCCTGTTTAAGTTATTGAACTGGTTCTTTTATTCTATTTCTGTTGTTTCTTTTTATTCTGTTTTATCCACTCTCTTACTCTATTTATGGTGTGTTAATTCTCTGATTAAACTGTTGCTACTGCTGCTGCCATAAGCTTTGACACACCACAAGTTCTGCTACACACTGATTCTGCACCTACACATGATGTCAAAACTTTTTTTTTTTCTGGTTTTATGCAAATGAGTTATGCAGAAAACTAGGTCTTTGTGTGTCTTGTTATGCTGCTACTATGCTTTCTTTGTATGTGTACAAATTTTGTTTTGAAAGATCTTTCAAGTTCAAAAACTACAACACAAGCAAACCAGGGATTTGTCTTCATAAAAAAGGGGGTGATTGTTGAACAAGATACTTTGATGTTTCCAAATCCATGAGGAAAGCTTGAAGACCTTGCCGTTGGGTGTGTGTTGTCAGTTTTTGACTTGTTAATTAACTCCTTAAGATGATCCAAGTTCATTTGAATTTTTATCTTTTTGAAAATATGGGTTTTCTAAAAGGCTGTGAAATTTCAACCTGTTGAAATGTCGAATCAACCTTTTGTTTGACACTTAGTGGTTTTCAAAAAGGTTTGGAAAAGCTTAACTTTATTTTGTCTTTCCTGTTAAACAAAATCAATTAGTTGTTTCTAGGGGTGGTCATGAATTGGATTTTTCAAAATCCAATCTAGATCCAATCCAAATCCAAATAAATGGATTGGATTTAAAATCCATATCCATTTTAACTTGATCAAATTTAAATGGATTTTTTCTAAATCCAATTAAAGTGGATTAAATCTAGATTTAATACATTTTGTTAATTAGATTAAATCCACTTTGTCAATTACATTAAATTCATTTTGATATGGACACAGACTAACTTGGCTCGAACCGGGTCTAAGCCGACTCAACGTGAACACGGACCAACTCGGTTTGACATCAGCTCGGGCCCAAACGACTTGACATCAGCCCAAGCCTAGATGACTCAACATCGGCTCGGGCCCAAACGACTCGACATCGGCCCGGGCCCAGACGACTCGACAATGGCTCGGGCCTGGATGATTCGACATCAGCCTGAGTCCGTTCAACTCGACATTGGCCCGAGCCCGCTCGGTTTGACATCGGCCCCGACACGCTCGGCTCGACATTAGCCAGGGCCCAATCGACTCGAAATCAACTCGGGCCCGCTCCACTCGACATCAGCTCGAGCCCGGACGACTCGACATTGGCCCGAACCCGGACGACTCGACATCGGCTCGAACCTGGATAACTCGACATCGGTCCGATCCCAAATGATTAGACAATGACCTGGGCCCAGACGACTCTACATTTGGCACAACTTGACATCGGCCCGGGTCCGCTCGGCTCTACATTGGTCAGGGCCCAATCGACTCTACATAGACCCAGGCCCGCTCCACTCGACATATGCCCGGGCCCGTTTGGCTCGACATCGGCCGCGCCCGGGAGAGACTTGACATTGGCTCGGGCCGGCTCGGCTCGACATTGGCCCAGGCCCAATCGATTCAACATCGGCTCGGGCCTGCTCCACTCGACATCAGCCCGGGCCCGGGAGACTTGACATTGGCCCGGGCCCGTTCGGCTTGACATTAGCCCAGGCTCGTTCGACTTGACATCGGCTCGGGCTTGCTTAGCTGGACATTGACCTGGCCTGTTCGGCTCGACATCGGCGCGGGCTCGGCGACTCGAAATCAGCCCGGGCTTGCTTAACTCGATATCGGCCTGGGCCAGCTCGACTTGACATCAGTCTGGGCCAACTCAGCTCGACATCGACTCGGGCCCGCTCGTCTCGATATGGGCCCAGGACTGCTCAATTAGACATCGGCCCGGCCCGCTCAGCTCAACATCGGCTGGATTGTCGTGGCTTAACTTGGATCGGGTCAAGTCAAAATCCATCCCAAAATACAATTTGGATAATCCAAAAATGTATCCAATCTATATCTAATCCATATCCAATTAAATGGATTGGATTTAAAATCCAAAAATATGGATTTGGATTTGAATAAATCCATTTAAATGGATTAAAACTAATATTGATATGGATAATTATAGATTGGATTTTGTAATTTGGATTTTTTGCCCACCCTTAGTTGTTTCGATAAATCATCTGGTATGTTTTATGAAAACCATAATAGAAAAATTATTTCAATCGACTGATTTAGAAAACAACTGGTTGTTTTCATAATAAAAATATGTTATATGTTTTAATGGAAGTAGTGTGTCAATGATGGATCCATTGGAGATTCCTTGAAGTTTCCATGAGAAGTATGGAGAGTGATTGATTCGACTATATCACTTGGAGAGGTGAAGAAGGAGAGAAAAGATGTCTATCCTAGAGAGGTTTAGACAAGGGAGTGCTAAGGCTTGCAAATTGGCAGCATAACACTCATATATTTGATCTACTAAAACATGAGCCAAGCAACACAATTTATATCCACAAGACAAGCATGATCAAATGTGCACCATGTGACCTAACTAGGTCTAATGACTGTCCTAGGGTTTAATGTGTGATGCAATTAAGGCCAATTATACCTTAGGTATGTTTTAGAAGCCTAACACTAACCCTAATTTACTTAAAGCAAAAATACAATCCTACTCTATACTTTTAAGCAAGAAAATTAAAATCCTACTCTATAAATTTACACTAGGTTATGACATTTTTGAACATGTATAAAAGAGTGTCTTTACCATCAGTAGCAGAGTCTCAATCTTCTTGTATCTCCTTTATATAACTCAAGTGGTTGGTTCTGAGTTAAGGCCTCTGCTATCATCCCCTCCCTCTTGAAAAAGATTTGTCCTCAAATCAAAAGTCTCCGCCTCATCATCTGTGCTACCTGCAAAAGGTGTTAGATTTATAACATTAAAAGTAGCATGTACTTTATAGTCCTCTGGCAGACTTGGAAAGGACCATTTCATCGGGGACTAAGCGTAGACTTCCTTTGACTATGAAATCTATCTTTTCTAAGGTGCAGCCAAACCTAGACTCCCTTTTAAAAAACTATCTCCCTTTTTCCCTTATTGGTATGTTTTATTTATTTCCCAGTTTGTTTTTGTATTTTATTTTTAATCCTCTCATGTAATTTCTTAACAAAATCAGCTTTTGTTAACCCCTTCCTTATGCATAAATTCATGTGGATTAGGAAAAGGTAACAAATCCAAAGGAGTGTGAGGATTAAAACCATATACAACCTCAAATGAAGAAATATTAGTAGTCTTATGACCACTTTATTGTATGCAAACTCAATATGAGGAAGGTACTCATTCCAAGATTTGTGGTTTCCTTTCATGATCGACCTAAGCATAGTTGATAGAGATCTATTCACTTACCTCAGTTTGTCCATCAATTTGAGGATGACAAGAGGTTGAAAATTTCAACTTAGTTCCTAGCCTTTCTGATATGATTCCAATAGCAAAGAAGAGAGGATTCTTTGACATTTTATGGAATCAACTTGAGTTGGAGATAGCTTAGGCACTTTTAATAGAATTGGATCAATGTTCTATGTTTCAAGAACTCACCAAAACTTGCACCAAACACCAAACTCACATGGAAGACCCATTTC
>Ga0123342_1008846_pt1 | contig 12412 bp, 7 predicted proteins | sample Turbeawhitnodule_FD_89960 | JGI IMG/M metagenome (GOLD analysis project Ga0123342, IMG submission 89960) | Root nodule microbial communities of legume samples collected from Mexico - Turtle bean Mexico white nodule | ecosystem: Host-associated > Plants > Roots > Nodule | place: Mexico: Nepantla... | reverse complement strand
GTGAGTTCTTGAATTAGAACATTGATCCAATTCTAATTAAAGTGCCAATTCATGACCAACTCAAGTTGTTCCTAAGAATGTCAAAGAATCATGTATTCTTGCTATTGCATTCACATCAGGTTGTAAGGAATTCCCTTATTATTGTTTAAGAGTTGCATCAGTATGCCCAAAGTGCTTCAAGAAATTTCTTCATCCATTTGCCATTTTTGAACTCATAGTCATTTTTAGATTTTGATATGACCTTGTAAGCAAATTTGACTTGCTCATTTGTTTGTGAGTGCTTATCTAAACTAGTGACGTGATGGATATCAAGACCTTCAAAAAGTTGTTTGAAACCCTTGTTTGTGAATTGTCTACTGTTGTAAGTGGTTAGGTTGTGTGTAACCCCATATCAACATATTATGTTTCTCCTTTACAAACTTTTGTACTTGGTGGTCAATTATTTTTTGCTAAGGATTTGACGTCTATCCATATTTTTAAGTGATTTACAACTAGGAGGATTAACTTATGTTCACACTTAGCTAGCAAGAAATGTTTGATGATGTTCATACTCTATACAATAAATAACCAAGGAGAGGTGATGTCATGTACTTCCTCTAGGGCGGAGTGTATGAGGTTTTTGCGTTGTTGACTTTTTGTGCATCTCTTAACATATTTAGCACAATCCCTTCGCACATTAGGCTAATAATATCCTACTCAAAGTATATAGGTAGCCATCATTTTTCCTTATATTGTATTTCGAATATGCCTCAACAATATAAATACATCTAAAAAATGATGTTGAGTACCCTTATTTAAACAATTTTTCTTTTACCATCACGAATCATGATGCCTTTTTTGCGATTTTTCTTTTCTTCTTAGAATTTCTAATGTTTGTTCCCTTGGAGGACATATTCTCATATAAGTTGCATCCAAAAGATTGGATTAATGGTTATTTCTTTGCATTCTTTTATCGTAAATGTGGTGTATGCTAACATTTGTTAGGTTATTGTTTCATGTTACCCATTTTTCTTTGTGCTCAATGGTTTCAAAAAAAAGGTCAACACGTGTGTTCCCTTCACGAAATATGTTCTCAATGCACGCTTCCTCAAATTTAGCCATAGGGTTGAATATGTGATGAAAATGTTAAAGCAGTAGAGGATTTTTAACTTGATATTATTCGCTCATATGACCTACTGTCAATTGGGACTTACTTCAACATATGAACTCTTGTCTTTGGCCAAGAGTGAATGGTGATCAATGCATCATATTTAGCTTCTTGTTCAAGGTTATGAACTTGAAATGAAAAGATTGCTAGATAATAAAATTATACGGACCTTTCTACAATTGTATTTGCTTGTCTATCCTTCTTGGTTGAAGAACTCTCCATACGCAACATCCATCATACATATTCTTATTTTTAAGTTTCAATTCACATTCATTAACAAATTCTATTAGGTTTTGTTCCTTAATTGGTCCTCTAGGCTCATCATACTTGATACTAAATTTTCATAATTCAACCAACCAAACAATCATCCTTCCTGCTAACTTTGATTTGTGAAGTACTTTTTGATATTAGGCAATTTGTTTGTAGAATGTCTTGATGAATTTGAAAATATAGTCGTTTGAAAGTAATAATAAGTGCAAGATCCATCATTTTGATCAACTGGTATCTAGTTTCGAAGTCTTGGAGGACTCAAATGGTGAAGTAAATTGGTGTTTGTTTCTTGTTTCCATGTACAATTGTTGCACATATAGATTTTTTGGAGATAAAAAGTTTATAGGAAAAAAGGTGTTCTTAGTGTTAGTGTTGAAAGAATGGGAAACAAAGATAGGAAACTTTCAAATTCAAGAATATATACTTACACATTTTTTCCCTTTGAAGAGTTGCATTTTTTTAATCAATTATACAATTGGTTTGGTCTTCTTAACTAGCTTTGGCAATAAGTATGATATGAAGGTGATATGTGGATCACTTTAAAGTTTTTGGGACTTCGCATGTCGATTAAAGCTTGGAACTTATCCGAATTCGCCTCCATGCCTTACTGGGTTAGCATAAAGACCAAGAACTTACCTCTCTACCTTGAAGACACATTTCTCAAGGTTGAGTCTCATTTCATATTTTCATACTTAAGAGAAAACTTCATTCAAGCCAGCAATTTCTTGTCCAATTGAGTCTGACTTGACGACCTTATCATCAACATAAACCTCCACGTTCATACCAACGACATTTCTTATTAAGGCCCGTATAATTTGTGCACATCTTCCATTTTTTTCCTTTCTTGATCAAAATAACATTGGCCAACCATGGGGTATATTGTACCTCTCGAATAAATTTAGCTTGCATTAACTTCCTGACCTCTGGCTCAACCACCAATCTTCTCTCTTCCCATAAACTTTTCTTTTCATAAAACATCAGGTGTGTGTGTGTCTGCATATGATTTATGGTAGATAACTTTACATTTTATCCCTTACATGTTCATAAATGTCTAGGAAAATGATTCTTATTATTCTTAAGGATCACAACTAGGCTCCTTTTTTGGGATCCAATTAGATTCCCTCATGCCTTATATATGTCCCTCTCCTTTGATCAACATGGGTCATCACACCTTTTTAAGTCCAAATGGGAATTTTAAAGCAGGGTGGGGTTGTTGAAACTAGTGTGTTTGTGTCCAATGGTCCACTATCTGTAAAAAGTTGAAATACAAAATAAATATTAGTCTTTATAAAGACATATATGAAATCTCTAATACGTTTTTTCAAAATATTTAAAGTTTTTTAATACATGTTCTCAAGAATTAACAATATTGACACAAACTACGGTCTACATCCAATGTGTGACATAATAACTACATTCAAAACTTTCTTGTTGTCTATTGCACTAATAAATGAAATTCAAGTAAGTTAATTTATTGAAAAACTAAAAAAACAAGAATTTAATAGTTTCAATGAAGAACTAAATATATAAATCCAACTTAGATTATGTGATGATGAAATGGATCTACCATCAAAGACATTGCATACATTAATGACACTAAAAAGAAAAGCCATTAGTAATTTACAATATGTTATATAAACTACAATAACATATTATTTTGTAATTAAAACATATCCATGTATTGTAACCTTCATATCTACATTTGACTTTCTATGCAATGAACAAAAATCACACAACAGTATTGTCCATGGGATAAATAAGCATCAATTGCTAATAAGACCTAGAATAGCCAATTGATTATTCATGTTCTTTGAATTATGTAACATTTAAATGTAACGAGTTTTACTTACCCATTAATAAAAGGGTTCATGTGAATCTTCTTTTCAGGACTCATGAATCCATCATTGGATGTAAGTTTGACATTCCATTTTTTTATTCCTAGACTTTTATATAGATTGAGGCTCAAGGAAACCATAAATATTAGCATTCCCCATGTTGATAATTAATTGATTTGTATACCTACATTATTAATATATATATATATATATATATATATTAGTGACAATGGCTTATCTCATGAAACATCAATTCATTAAATAACATCTAAAGATTTAAAGTGTACTTACACCATCCATAGTTGAATGAGTGTAATGTTCAACATTTGATTACCTATGATTTCAAAGACATCCTACATTTTTATGTATAATGATATATTACCATTGTCAATGCCAAAAATTGTGGCATCCCAAGAAATGGCACAAGATGCCTGAAACAAATCATATGAAATCCTAACCAACTCCTAAGTTGGATTAACATTTTGTTCAAGTTTTGGTTGAGGCTGAGGCTTAAATCACCACCAATTGGGGCCTTTTGTCTCCTCCTAGGATCCTGTAAAACATAATAACAAGCATTATATATAAATCCAAATAAAATTAAAAGAATCTAATGAAATATAACTGATAATTTTTTGAAATGGCCTCAATCAGGTGTGTAGGCTACGAAATGAATGTTCCAAGTGCCTCTCCCACTACTTTAACCTCCATTGTGACATTGTAACTACAACACTTTCGTCTCTGACTTTTTCAACCACTACTCTAGTGAAATCATCATGCATGGGCATGGTGTGCATGATTGAACCTCCTAAATACACTATCACAATGACCACTGCATGAGGAGGAACTTCTCAAACAAACAACCTTCGTGTGTTTTCTCCTTTTCTAAGTCCTCAGAAGTGCAACTACTTTTTGTACTAACACAACCACAAGTAGGAAGTACATATGGGTCAATCGCATTATGTTGTTGGAAGATACTCATGGACTCCAATCGTCGGTCGAATTGACGTCTCAGCTCATTAGTAACTTGTGCTTTTATCTAATTAGTTAATTGTAGTGTCAATTGTGCAGTTAATTGCTCTATCATCTCCTGACTAACAAATCCTATTGAAGAGTTGGGTGAGGAGTTCATCCAAAGTATTGTTGAACACCCACATGAAAACTAGTAGTACGCACATGATCGGGGTTCTCTTGAGTGCCAATAGCAATGGTCAGTATGTCATTTCGACCTACGAAAACAAAACTTCCCTATGAGCTTTGCTCTATTAGGGCATTCTGTAATGAATAATATTGTTATTCATATTACGTAATATTAAAATAAAAGAAAGAATATGATAAATCCCTTGTGTATATTGAACACATAGGGTTATGTTTATATAGAAAAAGAAACATATAGGCTAAGCCCATTAAATAAATAAAAATATCTAACAATATCTATCATATCTCATAATATCTAGTAATACCTAATAATATCTAGCACTCCCCCTCAAGCTGGTGCATATCAATCATATGTACCCAACTTGTTACAAATGTAATCAATCTTAGGCCCTCGTAAGGGTTTAGAAAAAAATATTTGTTAATTGATCATTTTTGAATTAACAAACTCAGTCTTGATATCTCCTGATATAATATTTTCTCGAATAAAATGACAATCAATCTCAATATGTTTGGTCCTTTCATGAAAAGTTGGATTTGAGATAATATGAAGAGTAGCCTGGTTATCACATATAAGTTTCATTTGAGTGATCTCTCAAAATTGCAATTCTTTAATTGTTTAAGCCAAATAAGCTCACAAGTAGCCGAGGTCATAACTTTATATTCTTCTTCTACACTAGATCTCGCCACAACACTTTGTTTCTTTCTCTTCCAAGAGATTAAGTCAATAGAGACACAATAACCTAAAGTTGATCTTCTATCAGATGGAGATCTTGCACAATCAGCATCTGAATAACAAACGACTTTAGTATGGTTATTGTGAACATATAACAAACCTTTTCTAGGAGAGCCTTTAATGTACTTCAGTATATGAATGACTGAATTCCAATGGTCTTCACATGGAGAATTAAGAAATTGACTCACCACACTGATTGCAAAGGAAAAATAGGACGAGTAATAGTGAGATAGTTCAATTTTCCAACTAATCTTTTATACTTCTCAGGATCTGAAAGAGGCTCCCCCTGATTGGGTAGAAGTTTGACATTATGATCCATTGGAGTATCAACAAATTTTTAATTCATCAACCCAATTTCCTCCAAAATATCCAATGCATATTTTCTTTAAGAGATAAAAATACCAGTATTGGATTGTGCTACCTCAATCCCCAAGAAATATCTGAGTTTTCCAAGATCTTTGGTCTAAAACTGTTGACAAAGGTGTTGTTTTACTTGTGAAATGCCATGGTGATCCCTCCTTGTAAGAACAATGTGATCAACATATATTACAAGATAAATACACCCAACACTCGAGTGATGATAAAAAACTGAATGATCTACTTCACTGAGAGTCATACCAAAATGTTAAACAAAATTGCTAAATTTTATAAACCAAGCCTTAGGAGACTGCTTGAGGCCATATAAGGATTTGTGAAGACGACATACCAATCCAGAAAAAACTCCCCTGAGCAACAAAATTGGGAGGTTGCTCCATATAATTTTCTTCCTGCAGATCCCCATTAAGAAAGGCATTTTTTACATCCAGTTGATAAAGAGGTCATCGTTGAAGAACAACCATGGCTATGAATAACCGAACAGAAGTCATCTTTGCCACTGGAGAAAAATTATTACCATAATCTAAACCAAAAATTTGGGTATAACCCTTAGCCATAAAACGAGCTTTGAGACGATCATGTAAGGCATCACCTATTGATTTTGGAATGTATATAGAAGAAATAAAAGAAATGCAGGTATAAAAAGGTTGAGATAGTCTATGGTAACTCAAAGCAGTATAATGTGGAGGAGAATTACGGGTAGAACATATACCTTTACGGATGACAATAGGAAGATCAGGTTCATGTATTGGAGGTTCAACTGTCGGAGCTGGATGGGGTGGAGGTGTTGGCACTAGAAGAGATTCATCTGATAGACGATGGGACGTTTGATGACAACTATACACTTGAAGAGTTGGTGGCGGTGGTGAATCTTTAGCTGCACTAGGCACAACAAGAGTAATATTAACTTGATTAGATTAAGACATGGAAGGAGAAGGACAAGACTTAAAGTAAAAGGAAGATTCACTGAAGGTGACATCTGCTGAAATAAAATAATGGTTAAGAGAAGGTGAGAAACATTATATCCTTTTTATGATCTAGTGAACCCTAAAAAGACACATTTGTGTGACCTATGAGATAATTTATGAAGACCATGACTAAAATTACGAACAAAGCATGTGGAACCAAAAACTTTGGGAGGTAAAGGGTGGAAATGGTCAAGTGCAAATAAAATAGAATGAGGAATTTTTTCACCTAACGCTAAAGATGGCATGCGATTAATGAGATAACATGCACTAAAAACAACATCACCATGGATTAAAATAGTACGAGTTGTTTCAACAAGATATCTATTCAGCTACCCCATTTTGTTGAGGTGTATAAGCACATGAAGTTTGATGAAGAATACCATGAGAAGCCATAAATTTTTTAAAAGAATGAGAAAATGCTCACGTCCATTATCATTGCGCAAAATTCAAATGGAAATTCCAAATTAATTTTTAATTTCATTGTAAGAGATTTGAAATATAGAAAACAACTCAAAACGATTTTTCATTAAAAACACCCAAGTAAATATTGAATAATCATTAATAAAAGTAATAAAATATTGAAATCCTAAATTAGACTTAATACGACTTGGTCCCCAAATGTCAGAGTGAACTAAGGCAAAAAGAGATAAAGCACGTTGTGAGACTCTACTAGGAAAAGAACTACAAATGTGTTTCCCTGATTGACACAACTCACACGATAAACTAGATACATTACACAAACTTTGAACAAGTTGTTGCATCTTGGCAAGACTAGGATGACCCAACCGAGCATGAATGAGAGATGGAGAATCCATAATCACACCAACATGTGCATAGATATGTAGTTGATAAAGTCCATGAGATTCACATCCGGTGCCAATCATTCGTCTCGAACTTCAGTCCTGTAAAGAGACAAAATATTTGGTAAAAGAAATAACACAATCAAGGGAACGAGTGAGACGACTAATGGATAATAAGTTAAATGGAAACCCAAGGACATAAAGAACATTATCAATAGATAAAGAAGCAAAAAGATTAATAGTACCAACACCATGTGATGGTACCCTATATCCATTGGCCATGGTAAATGAATGTAAATAACCCGTAGTAGACAGGAAAAAGAAAAAATATTTATTACCAGTAATGTGATCTGTGGCACCTAAATCTAGAACCCAATGGCCAAGGGAAGTAAAATGAGTGAGGCCAATAAAAGATGTACCTGAATGTGCAACAAAAGCAGTGGAACTAAGGTTATAACGATACTCATACCATTTAAGAAATTTATTGAAAATAGTAGGCTAACCTAGGGTATCAAATGAAGTATGGTCCATAGTAAAAGGTTGCACATGAGTAGTTTAGGAAATCGCAACAGATTTAGGAGGACAACCATGTAAGGCATAACATCTGTCAATTTTGTGGCCAAGTTTGCTGCAATGGCCACACTTATGACGCCCCTTTCCTTGGCTTGTGAGGGCGAGTACGATCATCATGTTAAGAGACTAAAGCAGAAGAATCATCAACAGGAGGCGTTATATCAGTGGTGTGTTTACTTGGCACACACATAAGGGTAGAACAAGTGGAAGTAAAATTGGGCATAATAGGAGATCTTAAAATTTGATCACGAACATGAGAATAATCATTAGGAAGGTCATGTAAGCCCAATAACATGAAGAACTTGGATCTTTGCTCTAATTCTTGAGAAGGAATGGAGGCAGGAGGCAATAACTGATTAAAATCATGAAGAAAAGCATGAATTTTACTTAGATATTTCGCCACTGTACCATCAAGACATTTGGGAGCAACAACTGTGAGGAGATTTTGACACACACCATAGAGACGTTGAGTATCATTGGTGTATAATAATTTTGCTTGTTCCGAAACTTCTGAACATGTCTCAAAAGTACAAATAAAGATGAGTGAATGGTAGATTTGATAACAATGCATAATTGAGCATCAATTTTCAACCAATGGGAAACCTCATTTTCTTCAACATAACCTTGACTCTTAGGCCATAATTTAATATATGAGGCCCAAGTGTCAAAATTGGTTTCATCCAATTTTTCAATGGAGAGATCAACATTGACATAATTAGTATAAATAGACGAATCTAACATAGTGGCAGCAGAAGAAGTCATAGTGGTAGCAGAAGAAGCCATAAATGACAAGGACAAATCCAGTCATCGGCCAATTGGCGGCAACAGCAACGATGACAGCTCAGGTGGCGACTCTGGCGTCAAGGAGACGGTGGGGCGGTGGCTGGAAAATTCTAGTGAATAGTGGGTTCACCAACAAAAATTGAACCCTAACCCTATGCTCTAGTACCATATGAACGCATAGGGTTACATTTATATAAAAAAAAGAAACATATGGGCTAAGCCTATTACATAAATAGAAATATCTAACAATATCTATAATATTTCATAATATCTCATAATATCTAATAATATCTAACGCATAATGATAAATGTATACCTAAAAAAATAAGACATTATTATGAAACCATTATGAATTTACAATATGTTGGGAAATCTCTAGTAATTTGTTAGATGCCATCTGCCCCCTGCTTTAGTTCTGGTTAACTTCAATTTCTCATGTCAATTAGGTGGGGATGAAGGACAAATAACTTCTTCAGCAAAGATGTTTCTTTTTGTCTCTTTAACTTATCTTCCACTAGTTTCTTTTCCAACAAATCATAGCCTCCTCGAGAGATAGTATGTGGGGGTAACATTCTTCTATTAGATATCTTGAGCTTTATTCCTCTTTTCTTGTAAATAAATATTACAAATGAAATGGAGATTTCATTATATGATTCAATAAAGTGTGATGTGAAATACTAGCAAACCTACCATGAGGGATCATATTAAATTTTAATTTTTTTTTTCATATCTCTTCATTTATACCATATTTCTCATAAGGGACTGGTCTTTGTATTTGTCATAGATGTAAAAACCTTTCAAATTCAACTTGAATTGCCTCCGTTTTGTAGCTACTGATGATAGTATCTTGTTCCGAATGAAATTGAAACTCTCAAACTCAAAGTTTGTCTAAAATATAAAATAAATTTAGTACATTATAATTCATTAAACACTCAAAATTTTCAATACTTAAATTTCACAACCTTTAAATAAATAACTTACACAAATATCCTCCCTAATAAGATGTTTTTCTAATATTTTTACATGATCTCAGCTACGTATCAAAATAGGCACCTTTGATCGAACTATGACATCCAAATAACTAACAAATTGAGCACGATTAGGACTTAATGTCCTTTAAGTCTAACGGTCTATTTCAATTAGAACTCTAACATCACGCAAACGTCTATTGACAAGATGTTGTTGTCGTGTAGCTTCTCTAGTCTTCTTCAATAACTCATCCATGTGACCTGTAAAAAAGAAAAATACCTATTTTATATTTAACTATCATCATATGTTATTGTTAAATTCTTGTTTTACACTAGTGTTAAAAGAAAAATCATTTGGTTAGTTAATTGTTGGATAAGAGTCTTGAATATTTTATAAGCATATTTTGTGAAATATGAAAAAAATTACCTGAACACATTGACCATACCAATACTTTTTTTACACTCACTTAATCATATATATTGTTATTATATATGGTGAGGTTGTTGATTTTTAAATAAATTCCCTTAAAATTTGAGTGATATAGTGCCAAAAAATTAAGCTCATTAGTAAATTAAAAAATAGTTTTGAGATATATGTTGCTGTTGTAATTGTGAAGAAATTGCTATTGTGCGATAGATGTGATTAGCTTTATCTTGGTGCCAAATTTCCCTCCTCTATTGTATATAAGTGTTTGCACCTCCTTTCTAATTTTTTAGAAGTTTTAATTTCTCAAGGCTCTTCAATTTTTCAATAACTTCCAAAATCATACTCGGTTCTTTTCTCAAATGATTAATTCTTTTACCTAATTTGGCTTCAACCTGATTTGGTTTTAGTTATCCCTATTCAAGTTCTTAGTCTTGTCATCAATATTGGCCTCAAATAAAAATTGATGGTTAAGGACTGTTTCAAGCTTTTCTAGCTAGTTGAAGAAGAAATTTTCCTTTCAGAGTGTCATTTTTTTTTTTTAAGACCGTATTAGTTATATTAGTACTGACAGCCATCAAGCAATGATTTAAAAAACTTAATGCAAAAACAGAGTAATGATACATTAATCAAACAAAAGAGAATTTGGCTTAACTCAACCACTTACTGTCCTTATATCTACTATCTAATAATTGTCAATTTTTTCTTTTTCTAAGTATGCAAGTTTTTCTATGAACAATTTTGTAATACTTTTTACCAGAAAATTAATCCAAAATTTATCTACATAAGCATAAAATATTGGAATACTAAATAAAATAAAAAATCAATAGAAAATATTACTTCAGATCATTGATATAATTCAAGGAAGACCTAAATGCATACAACATGATAAAAGAAACTCAATTTATTTATCTGATAGGAACAATTAGTTTTATGAATTTTTTAATCAAGCAACTTTATTATTTCTAAGACTTTCATTATCTCTTTAAATAGGAAAATGAGGAACGGTACCTTAAATTTTAGCTTATTCAAAAACCTTATTATTTCTTAATAGACCAAATTAATTTTCACTTATAAGTTCAAATCATTTTTCTATTAGCAATCTAATAAATTCATTAAATTAAATTACTTATATTGAATTCACCTAAATATAAATATGTATTCTATATTAATTATTAAAATTATAAAATTTATAACATAAATATATATATAACATACTAATTAAAAATAAATATTAAAATAAATAATTTAAATAATTGGTAGTTAAAACATTGGTAGTTAATTAGATGTTAATTTAGAAAATTATTTATCAACAATAGAAACTAATTCAGAAACCAATAATTTTTTAGTCTCTAAAATGGTCTGTAATTTAGTTAATATAACAACTAATAATTTTTTTTTCTAACATTAGTTTATCAAACTAATTATTTTTTATTTATAAAATTAGTTTATATTTATAAATTTCTTATAGTGGTAGAGAAGAATTCAAATCGAATCGGGTCTCATTTAATCTTTTACCAGACCAATGAATGGTATCAAAATAGTTCAAACATAGTCAAAAATAAAAAATGTTAGCATCAGATTCTTAAACAATGAAACTTTATTATGAAAGCTGAAGTATCAAACAATAAAGTTGTGAAATGCAAGTGGTGACTAGCTCATCTCGATGACTACATGTGCAAGGCTCTTAGTTTGTCCAGGGAGGATTTAGGAAGTTGAGTATATCAAGATGTTATATCAATTTTTTTTAGAACAATTCTGATTATTAAATAGTTTATATAATTTTGCTTTTGAACGGGTTGAGTAATTTAATCAACCTTAAACAAGTATTTATCATATCATCACCTTCATTAATGAAATATAATGGGGTGTATCGATTGAGGTGAATGGAATTTAGACACGATAGGTATATCATTTTGTGTGGAACTTGGTTGTGTCTAAGCATAAGACATTTTCTTTACTAAGTTTGTTCATTTATTCAAAAGATTTTTTATAATTGTCCCTTATATTTATTATTTTTTTTAACCCTCTTTATTGTTTTAATGTATAAATAAGAAGTGTTATGAATTATCTCTTTCTCTCTTATAAAGATTGGACAAGATTATTAACTCTATTATTATTCTCTTTCCATATATTAATAATTTAGCTCGTACATAAGTACTTAAGTAGAAAAATATCGTAGTCAGCCCCAATAATTAATTTTAAGGATAATTTAAAAAAAATCTTATAACCTGCTGGTTAACTCACTCTAGAATGAGGAAGGAAGAAGTTCACTAAAAAGTTGAAGGAGGTTAAAGAAAAAAAAAAGTGAATTGATTAATAAGTTTAATTAAAAAAAATACAAAAAAATAATGATTGTGTCATTAACAAAAAAAAAAAAT
>Ga0123342_1008845_pt1 | contig 12412 bp, 3 predicted proteins | sample Turbeawhitnodule_FD_89960 | JGI IMG/M metagenome (GOLD analysis project Ga0123342, IMG submission 89960) | Root nodule microbial communities of legume samples collected from Mexico - Turtle bean Mexico white nodule | ecosystem: Host-associated > Plants > Roots > Nodule | place: Mexico: Nepantla... | reverse complement strand
GAAAGGAAAACAGAACCGTTGGCAGCGGAGAGCAGAGCGGGTTACACCCGCTCTGATACCATCTTGGATTTTTGAAGGTTCTTCATGTGCTTCTTGTACATGGCAATTGGCGGTGCAGTGAAAAAAAAAAAGGATAGGAACAGGGAGCGGTATGCGGTGGTAAAGGGGTAGAGAGAGAATAACCACAGTAATTAATCACAGAAGAAAAAAAACTTTATTAAACTTCAATTGAATTCATTACAAGAGAAATGTGTATATACTAAATACACCCAGATGATGCAATCGGGACGCAATTGGGCTTGGCTCATACAAAACAGAAAAAAGGCCCAGAAAGATGAAATTACATAACAAAAATTTAGAAGAAAAAATTATAAACAGAATAAAATTACCATAAATTAAATTTAACTTATTCTATATAAGTTAAAAATATTTTTTAACTAGAGATCCTATTTTAGTTTGTTGAGTTGCATACATCAATTATTGTAAATTACTACTAGAGTTCCACTCTTCCATGGAATGAAAACGAAATACGTGCTCTGTTACACCTTAATAAAGCTAATTAAAATTTATTCAAAGTTACAAAAATGTTTCAGATTCGCTTCTTCGAACTGATTATCTTCCTCGATTTTGTAGTTTTCAAGAAATTTGAACCATTATTATAAAAAAAAACCATTAAGCGATTTTATTTTAAAAGATGTTCCTATCACTCTTAAATTAATGAAAGAATTTCAATAAATTAATTTACGTATAAGTTAATTTTTTATTTTATGAATAAAATTGATTTTTTTAAAATAAAGTATATATATGGAAACAAATTTTTTTTACTTTATATATATACATTACTAACAAAAACTTGTTATTATATATGTTGGTTATTTATTATTATTAATTCTGATTTTATTACTCTTAAACTATTTTACCATTATATTGCATTAATGGTCAGTTTAGTTAGTATTCATATTTTATAGCTTTTAGTAATTTTAATTTTATTATATATATGATTGAGTAAATCAAAATGAATAAGATCAGTTTTGCAATTTTGTACAATTACGTTCTATAAGTTGCTACAACCTTCTCTCTTATCTTATTTCCTTCAATTAGTTCTTACAATATATGTAGAGAGAAAGTTTAATTTGCAAACACTATGTAAAACTTTTTACATTAAAAATATTATTTATATATACATTAGACAATAACATTACATAAATATTTATTATTTGAATCTTCACAATTTGCAAAATTCCTAAAATTCAAATAAATGTTGTTGGACTGTTACCTAATTATTGGGGCATAGGGATGAACGTGGAGAATGAGGTAGATGCATGTTGTGAATTCAAAGTTAATGTTTAAAAATTCCCTTGACTTGCCAAATAGTATAGTCCTTTTACCACCAAAGTTTTTGGGAAAAATTAACTCATAAACATCTCTAGTAGCAAAATTGTCTTCACCAAAACCTTTGCAGGTTGATTCTATTATGTTATTTTCTTTGTCTATATTTAAACAAGTTAATTATGTAATTCGTTAAAATTAATTTAATCGGTTAATAAAATTTATTTAACTTTTAATTTATGTGGCGTGTAGATTGTGGGAGGATGAAGGTTGAGGAAAATTGAAGGTCTCTCGTTGACGCAAGCTAAGTAAATTTGGAATCCCTCATCTCCATATTGAGACCATAATGCTTAATATCGGGTCATTGTCACTATTGAACGTTAGTTATGAGACCACTGATAAAGATCTTATACATATAATATAAATCTTTGTTGAGAGGTGACAACACGACACCACTTCCTGTTGCTGAGATGATCATCACTCTAGATAACGTGTCCGCATTGTTCCATCTCCCCATTGTGAGGTAGTTTTCACATCAGTGTTATCATTGTTGGTTGAACTAGTTGGGATAGAGTTTGATGACAATGCGACAAAGTTGGGGCAGTGCCGTCATCTTTGGCTTCACAAGGTGTACGAGGAGTGCATCATACACCATAGATGGGAGTTCACAACTTGAGCTTATTTGTTTCATTTGGTTCAATACATAATTTATTTTTATAAAAGTGCAACATTGGTTAATGTGTTTTACTTGTCGCTATTTGACAATTTGAGGATTTGTGGTGATTACGCATAGAAAGCTACCACACTCACCCATGTGTACGATCAGATTGTTTTGCACAAACAAAGCAATTAGGAGGTTATGTCACGCTACACTATTATAAGTAAAATATACACATCATTTGAACAATTTATTAGATTTATTTTCAATAAAATATATAATAATATTTTGTTCATAGTGGATCAGACGTCAATATATGAACACTTCCTAGGGATGCGAATTAGGGATATCACTCCCACATATTAAGAGATCCTTCATCGGACGTGCGATTATGTCATCAAACCCCATATATATACAATTGGCGTTGTGCTCATGCAAATCAACAGTCTTACCCATGATGTAATGCTTTGAACTCCTTACAGTGACCATCAACATAGTCGACAATTTGAGGTGATAACCATGTTCTCAGGACATGTTCACACACCATTTACACACCATTTGCTTGAGTGTGTGCTATGCTAGTTTGTTTATAAGCAAACTATTCTTCGGTCTCCCCCACCTTTCGAAAGAGGTGTATTAGTTGTCATTCATGACTAATGGTTGCACTTTGTCAACCATGTTGTTATTAGTGTGACACTAGCTTCACATCCCTCAGTATGTGCAGCCGATGAGTTATTTTTTCCATTATAATGTTAACATACTTATTTTATTTTTTATTTTCAAGTTCCTAATACAATGGTTCAATTAATACATGATATATTTAAGAGGATCGTCAACATTATATAACACATGATCGATTGTGAACATGTAACAAAAGATATTTTATCATATGACAAAATTTATAATACATTACAATTAATTTGAGTCCTCACGGACAAAAAAAATCATTTATATTAGACATTCAAGAATTGTATACAATATGGACATACTTATAATACTTAGATTTTTATATTTTTAATTTAACAATAATATTGTAAAAAAAAATATTATTAATATATGAAATATTATCATCATTCAATAACGTTGAATGTTTACTTTCGTAAATATTATTTCTATTAAGAAATATCTTTATATGAAATAAATTATTTATTTTTATATTAAAAAATACTCTTTAAAATAAATTAATTGTGTGAAGTTAATTCAAATAAAATATAAATATACTTAAAAAGAAATATGTTAAGAATATATAATCTGAAATATAAAAAATATATTAATTGTACATAAAAAAAAGGCAATTTTAAAAGAATAAAAGTAAATTTTTAAATTAATTAAATTACAGATGAATTTTATGGGGTGCAAAATGCAAAACACATAACGCTTATGTCTGAATATTCTAAGACCAAAGATGAAATATCTGACAATCATGAATGTAACTTCATTGATATCATCAATAAAATAAAGGCTTTAACCTTAGTTAGAGTTTCTCATTCTCAACACTAAAATTTCAATCCGATTTCGAAATATATAATTTCTCCGTTATAATGAAAGTTTAATTTTCGTACACCAGTTAATAATAAATACATCACCTATTAAAAAAAATATTTTTCAATAAATACATTAATTTTAACCAATACAAATATTAATATAATTTTTTTGAAATTTTATAATATTTTATTGAAGCAGATAAGACAGTTAATTTAAGTTTTTTCAAAGACAAATGCTGCCCAACGCTCTTATATACAAATTAGAAATTAAAAAGAGGGACATTTTCTGTTAAGATGCGAAAAAGTTCGTTTCTTATGATTTTTAATATATTTTTAAATATAATTTTAATTTTAATCTGTGTTTTTAGAACATCGATTATGACATTTTAAAAAAAAATAAATCTGTAAAAAAATAGAAGAAAGCTAGTAGTTTGAATAAGTAGATTAAAAAAAAGAAAAAAAAAAAGAGGAAACTGTAGAAAAGTGTGCAAAACTGATAACACATAACATAATTATTATCGGTGGTTGTATTTTTTTTCTCTTTTTGTCATAATAATGATAAATAATAAAATATTAATATTAAAAAATGATGATTAATAAAAGGATTAATAATAAATAAAGTCGTCTTTTTTTTCTATTAATTTTTAATTAAGCAAGTATCATTACTTTGAAACATTTTCCATTTCTTTTAGGTTTACCTTTATTAATTTGACTCAGAATTAATTAAAGTTTTGTGTAAAAAGTCAACGAATGCATCTAATGAAGCAATGGTCAACTTATTCTGACCATCTCTGCAACTTGTTTGCAGTTTGCACTTTACAGCCATAGCCGCAAAATTGGGTGTCGACACATTGAATCGGCAACTCCAGGGTGGGATAAGATAAGCTCACGGAACAAACGACATCGCATTGTTTAATAATTTTGGTTTTCCTATAAACAATCCACTGATAATTAATTAAACTGCATAAATTCAATTTAACTTAAAATTTCAAATTAATCATCTTTTCTCCTTTCTCTCTTCTAATCACCATTGGATCTTCCAACATCAAACTCCAAATACAAGAATTCATTTTGAAGACACTTTCTTCTTCTTCTTCTTCTTATTCTTCTTTTCTCCTTCTTCTTTTGCTTATGTGCAAGACAAAGATGGCCACCAACGCGGCAAGTCCCACGCCCACCCCGCGAACACAACAAGGCCCAACCCAAAGCCCAAGACCATCCTCCCCAAGGCCCACTCTCAGGCCCACCACTTCTTTCTCCGACAAACCCTCCACTTCCTACGCCTCTACCGCCAGCGCTCCCTACACCGGCTCCACCGGCTACCGTCTCTCCTCCGACACCTCCACTGCCAGCCGCACCTCGCTCACCTCCCTCCGCGACACGCTCCCAGAAAACCCTAACATATACGATTTCTCGGAAATCTGCGCCGCCACCAACAACTTCCTCGCCAAGCGCCACTCCTCCTCCACCCCCTGCTGGCGCTGCACTCTCCGCGGAGCCGAAGTCATTGTCTTCCAGCGCAAGTTCAGCCGCAAACTCCAGACGAATCAGCTCCAGCAACTCCTCTCTGTCGTCTGCCGCAGCCACCACGTCAGCATCATCAAACTCCTCGGCGCCTCTGTCTCCGGCGACAACATCTACCTCGTCTACGACTTCGTCAACGGCGCCAGCCTCTCCGATTGTCTCCGCAACAAGAACAACGCGCGCTTCACTGTTCTCTCCACGTGGATGTCGCGAATGCAGGTCGCCGCGGATCTCGCGCACGGACTCGATTACATTCACAACAAAACCGGTTTGAACATCAATTTCGTCCACAACCGTATCAAATCCAGCGGTATCATCGTCACCGAACCTTCTTTCAACGCCAGGCTTTGCCATTTCGGCACCGCGCAGCTCTGCGGCGAAATCGACCTCCAAAGCGAGCAATTAGGCGAAATCTTTGAGATAGAGGAGAAATTTCCGCCGTCCCCGGCGAGATCCAGGCAATTCGAGGGCGTGCGGGGGTACATGGCGCCGGAATTTCAAGCCTCGGGCGTTGCGACTCAGAAGTCTGATATATACGCTTTCGGAGTGGTCATGTTGGAGCTCCTGTCCGGGGAGGAGCCACTGAAGTTTAAATTTGACGAGAAAACGCGCGAATTTCTTAGGACGTCGGTGATCGAGGCGGCGAGGGTCGCCGTGGACGGCGGCGATGGTAGCGTACAGGGAAAGCTGAGGATGTGGGTGGACCGGCGATTGAAAGACTCCTTTCCCTTAGACGTAGCTGAGAAACTGACACGTGTCGCACTGGAATGCGTGCACGTGGATCCAGATAAGCGACCAAACATGGGACTCGTAGCTGGAAAGATCTCGAAGTTTTATTTGAAGTCGAGGATTTGGTCGGACAGTATTAAGATTCCTGATATTACGGTTTCGTTGGCTCCTCGTTGAGTTCTTCATCTTCGTTTTCATGTATGTTCAATTAAAGTGACGTGTTAATGATTTTGAGATGATAGAAATGTAGAGTGATGAGAAAATTATTATTGAAATTACAGGCTTTGATTGCGACCGGAGTTGTGGAATATGATTGTTTAATCAGTCACTTTCGGAAAGATGAGCGCAATTTTATTATTGGAATTTGGTTTGATGACCATTTGGTACATAACGTATAATCTTAGTATAAAATAAAGCACGCCTTTTGTTACTTTTAGATTTGAATTTCAAAGGTGGAATGAATAATGTTGGAGAGGCTTAGGTATTGTTGGTGGTGGTATTATCTGAGATGAGATTATTATTATTGATTATGAAGGTTGAAAGACCAAACAAGTCTTCATTTTATTTAAATTAAGGTAGATTTCCAAAACTAATTCCAAATGTGAACCATCAGATTATAACTAACATTTCTAAGATGAAGGTTTGTCATTTGAAGAAAAAGATAATGGTGTCTTCCAATGAACAACCAACATCTCAACATTATAAAGATATGATTTTCATACTGATTTAGAAATGGATACTCTTTCTAAAGATGGAAGAAACTTTTATCAAAATCTTAAAAACATAAACAACGTGAAAGATCTAAGCTTGTGGTGATTATTATCATAACTTTTAATCTTAGGGAAGGTAGAAAAAAGTGCGCAATAATTTTTGAATGTTGGTTTTTATCTTCTACCCTGGAGTTGAAGTTGGAGGAAAATCTTCTCTACTTTTTTTTAGAGCAATTTAGTATTAGTGTCAGTTTTGTGGACATAGGTTTGGATTACTTGCTTTCACTTCTTTTTTTTCATTTTAGCCAATCTCTTTGTGACTTTGTTTGTTTTATTTTCTTTTATTTTATACTTGCTGTGGGGTTTTTATGTCATTATATATATATATATATATATTATATTTTTTTTATTATCTTATTTTAAATAATTATATTAAATCTTACATGATCTAATTATATAAGGATATTCAAGACTAATATATTAATATTTTTAGTTCATCAATTTTGAAGTACCTCTATTTATTGTCTTCCACAATTGTTTTCTTAGTCTTTGAATTTTATATATATACACGCGCGCGCAATACTCTGTTCTAAAATTATCGTTGTTTTAAATAGGGGTTTTTCTGTTTACAAAGGTAAATTAATGTTTTCTTAATGAACTTAAGTTAAAACAGTTCTGGAATTGAAGAGATGTATACTTTAACATACTAAGAAAACCACAAATAATAAATCATATTTAATGTTTAAATAAGCGTATTTAAAATTATATTTCCTCCTTTCTTTTATCTGTTTTAATTATGAAAAAAAATGTTCATTTTAATAATTTTTTATTACTTTTTCTATCATATCGTTTAGTCCTTAAAATAATTTATAAATAATTTACAAATGTATTTATTTTTTATCAGATAACATGTATTTACTGTCTTAGATGGGAGAGATAAAGTAATAAAATAGAAAAATATACCACAAATTTATTAGAATAAAAAATGATTACATATTTTTGTTCTTGCATAAATAAATTAAAAAATCATTTTAAAAAAAGGAACGGGTGAAGTATATATCAACATTTTATGTTTATTGAATATTTCTTAATTCATGTGCATTAACTTAAACATTAGTAATTATTTTTAACTGCCAGACTTTTAAAATATATTTGTTTTTAGCTTTCATTTTTAAATATAAATACAACATTAATTACTCTTTTGCGATTTATATCTTTACTTTATCATGATGTATTAGGTTACATATACATAATGTGGTGTTTAAATAAAAAAGAGTAGAATAAAAAAAATTAAAATATTTTATTAAGATCAAGAAATTTTATTTCATTTATTGGTTTCTTCAAAATAATCTTAAACTGTCACTTAAAGAGAAAGATAATTATTTTCTTTTATCTCAGTAATTTCAATTTTAACTAAATGATGAGTTTTTAAATTAATTAATAATGGAGCATTAATATTTTATTTATTTTGTTCCCAAATTAATTATACTCCCTCTCTCTATTTATTAAAAGAGTGAAGTTATTTAAATAAAATTACTTCAAACAATAATATATTTACTGCTATTATTAATATGTGTGAAAGAACTTTAAATTGCAATCACTTTGGGATAGAGGAAAATGTTTTGGACTAAGATTATCCCAGTGTGGCTTAAAGTTTCATTAACACAAGTTAAGAATTTTGTAAAATAACTTTACAAAAATAATCTCAATTAAAGGCTTCACTTTTATTGCAATAAAAGAATAATCAATTAGGGGGAAAATAAGAAATAAAAACATTAATGTTTCAAAAGTGGGAACAGAAAGACATCTTTTTAACTTGAAAGTGAGAAAGATAGGATGAAAACATGTAAAAAAAAAACTATCAACATCTCATAGTAGAAGCCACAGATTTATGTTTGACATTCTTCCTTTAATATGAGAAAAGATTCATGGTAAAGATTATGTAAGAAATGAATGAGTATTAGAAGGATTGTGCCCTGTGTATTGTGTGGAGTATATGGAGTATTGTGTGGTACTGTGTACTGAGAAGAAAATTATTTGTTTTAAGGAACAAAATTGGCAAGAGAGATAAGAGAAGTGAGAGATTAATAGCGAGGATTATGTATTGAATATTCCAGACAACAATTGTAATTGATTTGAGACACTTGTATATTTTTTTCATTAATATATTTTGTCTTATCTAGAAACAAGACAAATGTTTATGTTTGACGCTTTCGTTGATACAAGATAATGATTTATACTCGACGTACCTAAAAAACATAAGCCAATTAACACAAACACACCAATCCATAGTTATTAAAAGGAAAGGGATTTGAAAACGCCAAATATTAGTTTAACGCCTAAAGATAAAAACATAAATAAACATATGAATATGATAAAACAAAATAGAATTTGGTAATGTTTGCAAAATAAACTCTAAAAGTCCAACAAGAATTTGAGCAAGACTAAGTAATAAAAATAAACATCTGAATTTGTCCACTAGGAAATGTCGATTAATAGTATTTATGCACTTTGCTTCTGTGTCTACACAATTTCAACCTCATGTTAATTTCATAAGTTCCCATATTAGTTACCATCGTTAAATTCGATTGTTTAATTGTCACGAAATCCTAAATCGGAATGCTGCATCCACTCAAAGTCGAAATGGAAAGGGGGGATCGGCTGCTCTGTCCTTGCAACCGCAGCAACGGTGACTAAGTTGGCATCCTGAGCAGCAATTGTGTGTAGTGGCAGAAAGGTGGTGGTGGTGGTGGTGGTGGCCATGAAGGTGGCGGCAGTGTCGACGGAGGTGGTGATGGAAGGCACAATGCCAGTGCCAGTGGCGGCAATAATGGCTGGCTCAGCCTTGTGTAAGAGCCATTCGATGGTCTCACCATCTGTCTTCTTGCCTAGCTCACGGGTTAGTTGGAAGATACGAGCAGCAGAGATTGCTGATAGACGAACTCGGCGGTCTCTCCCATTGACCTTGATGTGGCGGTCCCCCTTGCTTCCTCTGGAAACAGGCCTCTTGTTTTTCACCATTGAGGGACCTTCCTTGGCTGAAAAAGATTCATATTCCCTCTCTACACTAATGTTACTCACTGAGCCCATTGAATTCATGATGTTGATCATCCAGTTTTAGCTGCAGCAGCAGGTTTATATAAACTGGTTTTGGGGACTCCTTACTCAGTAAATATATTATATTACTATTAATATTAGTACTATTACTAATTATTAATATTATTAATGTTAATACTATTATATTACACAGAATTATGAGGGCAGGGATTGACTGCAGTGTTTATTTTGAAGTTTCATAATGATAATTAATCAGGCCAGCGCATGATCAGAGTTTCAATATCTCATTTTCTGACACTTGTATGTGGTAAAGTCATTAATGCTTTTCTGTAACTCCCTTTGTGAAGTAATTAAGCATGAGCACAAAGCATCATCCATTGGATACATGGTGCGTGACAGTTTCTATTCAAATTTGTCCCCTATGTTTCAGAGTAGAACTAGTGGCGCCTTTCAGAAAGTGAAATTGCCGTTACCAAAATGCACCGAGAATAAGGCATGGTAACTGTGTTGCAGTCACTGCTGGCACCACAGTTCAAAATTGCAACGTTCTTAGTTGTCTTCTCTACATGGCATTTTATAAGCTCAGTAAATAATCTCTAACCTCTTCATAAACATCCCCAATAATATTTATTAGATATTAATTAAAACAGACTATCAATTAAGATAGGGTATATTTATTTCCAATAATTAACCACATTGTACTTGGAAACTTAGTCAGATATACACTTGAGAACACTTTTATTTGTTTTATCTTAATTGAAATATTAGAAACACATTCTTTACTATTTAATGGAATTTATTGAAAATTACAAATTTGTGTCTTACTTATTTAATAAGTTTCACTATCTAACTCATGATTTATAGTTCCTTATAAGTTTTTTTAACCTGCAATAGAAAATGTAAAACATGTTAAATAGAGTGTTGCTAACACTCATCTCACTAAGATCCTGGATTGAGTGGGAATTAGTCCAATTCTATAAATATACCCTTCATGTGAAACCATTCACATATCTGTATTGTGTGTTTATGTGAGCTATTTATTTACTAAATAACATTTATTTTTCATTCCATGAAAGGGAGAAAAATAAATTCTCATTTCATACAAAGAGCCGGTGCTTATTTGGATCAGTGTCACTCTATAGTTACTTCTGCAGGTTCATGGTTATGGTCAGAGATGCTCTTGTATAGAAAAATTTCGAACCTTTGATTTCACAGTTCAATTTAGCATGTTTGACTACAACCTCAACAAGATAATGCTGACAATAGTATTAACACTAATTAGAACATACCGCAGAGTTCTCTATACAGAATCCATTTCAACCACACATGTATCTCCAAGACCATTCATGCAAAGGATTGATGATTATCTCCATTTCAAGATCTGGGAACTCGGATTAGTGTTACCACCATGCGTATTCCTTTTATTATTCTGCATATCTTATTAGTGGCAAAACAAAAACTCCGTGATTCAGCAAAAATAATGTATCACACCTACTCATTTCGCTGGGTTTTCTTCCAACATATCTTCATCAAAGTTGTGAGGAAGACTAAAATCTGGCACCTCCTCAATATCATCTACAGGCTAATAATGAGAGATATACAAGCAATATGGTTACCAAAACGAAAATAATATCAAATGTCAAACACATGCAAGACAGCAAACCTACCTGCCATAGTTCCAATAGCTGCCATAACAAGAAACCAACAATCATGACCAAGCAAAACAGCTTGCCTGCCCACGCTCCACAAAAGAGATATCTAAAAGAACAGAGACTGTCAGCACAGGTAGAAGTAACTCCTTAGGTCATTACAGCAAGTATGCTTTAACATTGAAATGGCATTAGTCTCTGAAAATAAAGAGGAAAATCTTAGAATTATTATAATCAGATTCGTACTCCTCCTTCTATTTGAACTACTACCGCTATAAAAAGAATTGTCATGGTTGCTGTTGAATGAAGATCCAAAAATACATTTCTATATCAAGTATCAACAAGCTTATGTTACAAGCAGATTTAACAAAGCTATGCTGAAGTGGTTAACAAGGTCACATAACTAAAACCGAATTAACAATGGAGTTCCTATTACAGCTATCAACTATGTTACCATTGCAAGCAAATTGAAGCAATGATGTTAAAGAGAGTAGTACCGTGAGAGTCTTTCAAGAAGATTTTGATTGGAGCACTTCAGCGCGCGATCATATACAATTTCAGTTCTTTTGGCAACATCATGCCAGTTGTAGAGTTCTCTCATCTATATAGATAACATTAAAAGAGGATCTAATTTAGGCACTAAAAGCATCAGAAAGACCACAAAGACAACAACTCACTCGATCATGCATGACTTGCGGATCAATCTTTGGCAGCATAGATATTGCCTTTTGAATTGCATGCACCATATCACCAGGATCAGGCTCTGCCAAGACAACCATTTCATCCGGCAAAACCTATAAGCAAATAAGCGAATTGGTATCAAGTCCTTCAAGATAGCATTCAAATTACGGATTGAAATGACACTGTAGTTCATACACAGCACAAACAATATAAAAGGTATATATTCTCAAACTGAACCAGTATAGAGGGAAATATTTTGCATCTACCTCAGGAACTCCTCCGACTCTTGTGCTCACTGTTAATAATCCACAACTTGCAGCTTCTAATATGGCTATGCAAAAAGCTTCTGTTAAAGAACTGAAACAGTGCAAACATCATTAATGATTAAAATAGATATGCAATTAAGCATTGTAACAGTAGCTGACATGAGAACCCCAACATCTGACAATGAAAGAACTCTAGTGATGATAGTAGAATCGAGATACAAGTAGTGTATCGGAGAGCTGATATTATGAATCGTAAATCGTTTCGTATCGTGAATCGTAAGATTCATAAACATTAAAAAATTTAATATATACTTAAATATATAAG
>Ga0123342_1008844_pt1 | contig 12413 bp, 3 predicted proteins | sample Turbeawhitnodule_FD_89960 | JGI IMG/M metagenome (GOLD analysis project Ga0123342, IMG submission 89960) | Root nodule microbial communities of legume samples collected from Mexico - Turtle bean Mexico white nodule | ecosystem: Host-associated > Plants > Roots > Nodule | place: Mexico: Nepantla... | reverse complement strand
TAAAAACAAAAAATAAAAAAAAAATTAAAAATATTAAAAAACAACAAAAAAAAAAAAAAAAAAAAAAAAAAAGTTATTGAGCTCTTCATTAGTTAACACTACCACCATAAAATTATTAAATACAAACTAATTTTATAGATAAAAAATAATTAGGTACTATAGTAATTAAATTAGAAATGATTTTAAAGACTAAAAAATTATTGATTTTTAAATTAATTTCTATTATTGATAAATAGTTTCTAAATTAGTTTTAACTATCAAGTCATTAAATATAAAAATAACATATAGCACATAATATAAAATTCTCTTTTACAATTCAACTCTCACAATGTTCTAAAGTCTTTAAACAAAGGACTTGTGTCTTATAATTGAAATCTTCATAAACAACATAAAATATTTCCTAACTATGATAATTACCTTTTTATCAAATGGATTATCTCATTTGTTGCAAGTCCAAATTATAGGTTTCTTATCCCATTATTAAAATATAGAAACGTAGGTTTAACCTTTTTTACATTGGGAGAATAAACTCCATGACAAAAGTGATAGTCTATTTTTCTTCTATATACATATCATATCATGTAACCGCTTAAATCTTCAAATAAAATTTATTTGAATATAACACTTTCATAGGTGGAACATTCCACCTTCATTACTCAAATCTTCGTACTTCAACACTATAAATAAGTTACAATTGGACACTTATTTGATTTATTAAACTCTTTTAAGTACTCTAATCTCCATTATAACTTTATTTTTTTTATTTAAAAGTATTCCCAAAATATGAAAAGTTAACCAAACGTATATTTAGACATAATAATTTTCCTATTGTAACATTTTCATGAATCAAATTCCTGAAAATATTAAAACATAGCTTGAAATAAACGCCTCCTTATTCATCATTTTTTTTATTTTAACTTTAATTTTAAAATAGTTTAGCATTGTATTTTGATTAGAATTGTTGTTTCAATTCTAAAGAATTCACAAAAAATAACGACTATAGACTTTAACTTAAAAAAAATATAATTGTCATCTATAAAGAATAATTTCAGTGATATTGATTAATAAAATTTTGACAAATACTCAGAAACAAGTTTGACTCTATGGATAAATAATCTCAACTAAAAAACAATTAGAATAATTTCAGTGATATTGATTAATAAAATTTGACTCTATGGATAAATAATCTCAATTAAAAATAATTAGGTTCAACGTGACACCAACCAAAAAAATTGTCTTATTGACATCAATTAAAATATCCTAATTAGCATTGACTAAAAAATAAGTTTGTCAATTTTGATTAACCTTTTATTAAAGAACTCTTATATACATTCCAATGAATTATAAAAAATAACATTGATGATTGATTGACATCAATTAAAATAATATATGATAATGTTAATAAAAGAATTGTTTATAACTTTTGTTGAAAAATATATTGATGTTGAAAAAAATAATTAATGTCAACTAAAAAATAATACCGGTCTATATATTAAGAATTTTGATAAAGTTTAGACAATTACTTGGTGTACTATATAACTGCACCCATTTTCAATATGAAAAAACAAAAATACCCTCAATATATAAAAATATATTCTGGACCCTTTTTTCTTGAATATGTTTCTGATTTTTTTTTAAATGAATTTTTTCATTGTGGATTTTTTTATTTGAAATAAAATTTTGATTTTTGTTTCTAAATTTTTATTTTTAAAACACAATAATTTCTTCTGCATCTACTCTTTTGAAATGTATTATTTCCAAATTTTCATTTCTAAAATGAAAGGCATTTTTGAAACTTTAAAACTATGTTGGTGCATGTTCAAAAGGATTGGGTGTAAAAAGAATTTGCCAAAAGTTTAAATGTTGGGGTTGTTACTTTCTGTTATATGGGTTGTTACCTTCTGTTTGTTTTTTTTTTTCAGTCAATTTCTTTGGTCCATGCTTTCTGTTTTATGTATACACCTATTTGTTCATCAGCCTTTTTGCTTCCTGTTTTCTTTTACGGTGATTGAATCTTCTTCACCCTCTGTGTGAAACTGAAAGTAACAATCCAACATATAAACTTTATCAATTTTTGTTTTCAATGACTAAAAAATAATTAACTTTAATTTTAAAAACTCATTGATATTAAAAAAAAAAAAAAAGAGCATGAAATGAAACATAAATTTTGAGAAAGGAAAATATATGAAAAAAATATGAAAATTTAAAGCTTTCAAAGTTTAAATAATTGGATTACTTTTATAAATTTTTAATTTGTTAAATTATCAAAACACATATTTATGGTGAGTATTTTAATTTTTTAATAAAAATATTTTTTTCTCTGACAATTTTCTATCCTAGTAAAAGGTGGAGGTTGAGGCTAACCAAAAAAACTAACTCAATCATAATTTAAATATTAGAATGACCTTTGAGAAATTTTATTAGTGGCTGGGGGAAAGGGATGGTGCCCTTCATGCCACTTCACAATTTTTCTAACCTTGTAAAATGAAATTTAGCTCCGGGGAAATTATAAAAATGTAAAAGTGGAGAGTAGTGAGCTGTTAAAATAGACAAAATAAATGTGATTAAAAATTGTTTATACACTTATGTTTGGTTGAAAGTTGTGGTCAAATTTTATGTTCAAACTCAAACGCCAAGAAATATTTTAAAAAAGTGAGAACGAACATATATCTTATCCAACCAGATTAAGAAAAAACGAGTCATATTTTAAAAGTAAACATATATTTTCAAGTGTTCTTGTTTTTATAGCAGGAACTTATAATGGAGTGATTTCTGAGGCCTTTTTAAATTTGTTGGATCATAAAAAAATTATAGCATTAATGATTTAATGGTTTAATTAACACTATCTATCGTCCTTCAAAGAAGTACCTACCCCCACCTAGTTGCATGTGTAAAACAATTGATGGAAAGAAATATAGGGAAAAGAAGGTTCCGATAGATCTCCTAAAAAGCAGGGACACTGTACAAGTTGGAAATACTACCTACAACCTTTCTTTGATTTGATCTGTTTCTTTGTCCTTCAATCCTACGGTTTTAATAGCATACCATCTTCACAGCAAAAAATTTAAAAAAGCATTCAAACAAGTTTTAATAAAAAGTCATGTAGCTAGTACATACAAGTAAAGCTAAGAATGTAAGACTTTGATTCCTTTACTTTTTGTCTCTCTTTCTCTCTCCCCATCACACACACATTAAATAAATAAACAAATTAAGATTTGTTTTTCATATATAAAAATGAAAGGCTGATAAAGCTGATTTCATGTAATCAAAACAGTTTTTACAGTGCCACATGAAAGATGCACTTTAGTTCGATGCATCATGCATCATGCATCCCTTCGCTTCCTGACTCACCCATTATACCACATGAATTATGCATGATCATCACATTTTGGTTCCAGGCTGAAGATCAAATAAATACTCATGAAAAATACCAACTAGTGTTTGATTTTAGATTTATGTAAACACAATTTGTTATGAGACCAAATTTTCTTCTAATAAAGAAACTGGGTTTTAATTATGGATAAAAACATCTTTGGAAAGAAAGACTCAAGAAACTACAAGATACTGTGCAGAAAATTGAGATTAGGTAAAATCAAAAAGAGAACTGAAATGTTCAGAGCTGTGCGAATGAATCATTGGGTCCCCTTAGGCTTTTACATAGTAATTTTCAAATGGAGGCAGCCTTTTAACTGGTCAGTGATTGGTCATAGGTAAAGTGTGTAGGTGAATTTGATTTGTGACATGAGATTCAATTTGTAGAATTGTGGCTTTAGAAAGAGAATTTTACCCAACTATTAACACCAACTTAAATTTATTGTCACAGTTATTATACAGAATGAAAAGGGAGGGAGAGTGTGTTGGTGAGATGGGAACACGAGGATCAAGAAGGTCCCAAATTTCCCCGACCCAACAGTATGGTAGAATTTATAAGACACTGCTTTCTGTCTTTCAATTTCAACTTTAGACCAAATCTTCAACCTATTTAAAACTAAACCAACTCTTATCATTCAACTGCTTGTAAAATCAAAAACATATTCTACATTTCCTTTCTCTTTTGCTTTTAAACTAGAGAGTTGGCTTTTTAGTGGGTTTTATTTCATTTTGGTATTAGTTAAATATCAAAATACACCTAATATTGTTTAACAACCATCTCTCGATGTTAATCCCACATCACAACATATAAAAAAATATTTATTAAGAGAAAATAGCCTTTTATATGAATATTTTATCTAAAAAACCAACTCTTAACTTTTAATCGAAACATACTATATAATAAGGTAAAAATTAAAAATAATAATAACATTTTTTAATCTGCATATAGGAAAAGACACACGAACCAATTAAGCTTTTAAAATATATTCTGATACACTTTATTAAATAAATATCTATTTGACAAATTTATTTTAATAATGTAATAATATATTAATAATTTAATTAAAATTTGAGAGATATATAACTAAAATATTAATATAATTAGTTTTGAAGTTAAAACAATATTATAAAAATCATTAAATAAAAATTTAATTTTAAAAGAATAATTATTATATTAATTAAATTAAATAATATTTTATAATTTAAAATATTATTAATATTTAAAATATTTTTTAAATTTATAAACTATTTTTTAAATTAATATCTATTTATTTAATTGATATCTAATTAGTTACCAATGTTTTAATTATTAATTTTATAATCTAAAATAATAGGTAGTTAAAATATTCGCAAATAATTAAATATTAATTTTAAAATGATTTATAAATTTTATTAATAATAAAAATTATTTTAGATAACAATAATTTGTGTAATTTTAAAATAATATTTAATTTAATCAATATAATAATTAATTATGTTTTATTTTTAAAATTATTTTTTATTTAATAATTTTTTTTATAATTATATTTAAAAAAATAAAACAAAACAATATCATTTTAATATAGTGATAGCAACTTATCAAAATAGTTAAATACATTCTTAAGAATTAGAAGATTTCCATTTATTAACTATATATTTAGTAAAATCTCTAATATATTCATTAAATAATAAAATTTAAGAAATAAAAATTTGATTGATAACTTATCAACAGGTCAATATGTGTCCTATATTTTATTCTTTTAAAATCCAATACTAGTTGTAAATAAAAATATAAGGGAAGTAATAAATATAAAATATTAAAATGTAATCACGTTTATGTTATTAAATTAACTAATCAAAATTTTAAAAATACTTCAAATTTTGGTTTAATATTTTTCTCAAAATGAAATTATAGTTACTTTAGAATGTCACAAGAATTGATTTTTTTTATATTATATTTTGCAGGCATATATGCAAAATGTCTGATTAATATAAAAACAGCATAGTTTTCTATATTAGTGTTAGGGTAATTTGATACTCAACTAATTAAAGATAGTTTTCTATTGTGTTACTATTTTATCTTTTTTAAAAATAATTAATCAAGATTGGGCATATGACACTTTTTATGTGATGTCGAGGTCGAACCAGTAATAGGATGGTTTTGAGTCGGACTCAATAATAGGGTAAAAATACTATGAAAATGATGAAAAGTATTTTTTTACTTTGTAATTGAAGATTATAATTGTGAAAATTAATTGAATATGGAGGATTGCAATTAATTGAGGAACATAGATGATCAGATTAGGACAAAACACATGGAGGATGAAAGAGGAACAATAATGTACAAGGAAACATATGGCCTCCTCAAGCAGAACAACAATCGAAAATCACTATTTAAATTTAATACAAAATTATTTTATATTTTATTTTTTAAAATTATGATTATTTCAATAATTTATTTTTATGTAATAATATATTAATTATTTTTACATATATTCATTATTTTCATCTAAAAATTATTACAATTATGAATATTATCATTTTATTTTTTTAATTGAAACTCAAATCTAAAAAAAAATAACTCATATTTTACTATTCAAATATTTTAAAATACAAGAGTAAATTTGTAAACTTACGTTTTACATATTTAAACAAAATTTATAATTCCTTCCTAACTATCACATCACTCAAATTTCAATAAATAATTATCATAAAAATCCACCATAACATCTTTCTATTCAAACAATCTCACATATTACATCCTCTCAAATCCTCACACATCCACTTCTTCAAATTCTCACAAATCTTCTCCTTAATAAAAAAAAAAACACCCTTACTAACCAAACAGATTTATTAGCTTAATATAATGAATCAGTAAAGATGAATGAAGTCTCCATTCTTAGCCACAAAGAACCCTTATAGGACATCATCAACGTTTCCATCAAAATCATTCTTAAAACTAAGATCTCTTAATATTATTGAATATTGATTTGTCTTTGCAAGACTCTTTTTATATGTGGTTTTGTTCCTTATTTTCTTTTTATTTTGGCAAATTGTTTTTTCAAGAAGATAACGGTGGATTCCAATGTGTCTTGGTGATAATTATACTCATAGTTTGTAAAACTTTAATTGATACTAATACATTTTTTTTTCATTATTTTTGTCTAAATGTAAAGGCATGATGAACCGCTGTTATGGTGAAACTCATTCAGTGGGATGTGTAAAGACTGAAGACATGATGAAAGGTTTGTGAAGCACCTACAGAGTACAGAGCTATTGTCTCAAATTAAGGAAGAACAGAAACTAAAACTGTCACAAGTAGATGGTGATTGATATTCGCATACAAATTAGAGTGCTAAGGTAGATAAGAAATAATCGCATAATTTTAATTTGCATTAGTACTGTTTAGAATTTTAAATATTAATCAATAATAATAATATACGTTTTAACAAATAATATTTAATACATGATATATACATGTGTAGAGGGACGAACTCAAGAAGGAATGTTTTGCAGGATATAGTGCCCAGATAGTATTTTAATATTAAGAGACAAATGCAAAGAATAGGAGAGCAGCGATTGGTTACGTGATTAAGTGTGATGTGGGCTTAAATAACAAAAAAGAGATCCTTTCCGTCTTTGCTTTGTTTCTTCATCCATCCATTCTCTTGTAATTATAATTTTCACATTACCTTAACATAGAAATTACCATTTACCAATTAAACTTATCCCAAAACTCACTCAAAAGCTTTTTAAATTCAATTATTCCCCATCACCTATTTTACTTCTTAAAAAAACATAGAATATTGTCCTGCTTTCAATTCATCAAATCAAACAATAGGTAGCAACACTTGAAAAAGGCAAAAAAGAGTAACTGATACAGGTGAATAAATTCAAAATAACAATTAAACATCATTAATTAATAGACATAACGTTTAGTAACATCTCACGCAGCCACCACCCACACTTTTACGGTTTAATAGTAGAGAGAACCAAAATAAGGAAGTCAGGGCAAAGCGTTACAGTAAGAAAAGAAAAACACATTGCTCTCAACTCTTTTATTGTGGGTGAGTTAGTGTTTTTGTTCATCTGAGTTTCATCACAATTTGCCAATACAAATGGCGAAATCGAGCAAAGATCCAACATATCCAGGGATAAAGGCAGACCAATACTTAAACAGCCCCGTTCACTACGCGGTGGCGATTCGTGACCACGCTAAACTTTCTAGAATAATTTCTTCTCTTTCCCGACTTCCCGACCCTGCCCGAGTCATCACAGAGTCCGACTCCCTCGCTCACGAGCGACTCGCGGAAAAAATCTCCGCCGTGCTTGACCGTCGCGACGTGCCGCTCCGCGAGACGCCCCTCCACCTCGCCGTCCGCCTCAACGACATCGTCGCCGCGAGAGCCCTCGCTTCCGCCGGAGCTGACATCTCCCTCCACAATGGTGCTGGCTGGAACCCGCTCCAGGAAGCGCTTTGTCGGCGCGCCTCCGATGTCGCACAGCTCCTCGTTCGCCTCCACCACCGCGCCGCATGGGCGAAGTGGCGGCGACGCCTGCCGCGGCTCGTCGCCGCCCTCCGCCGTATGCGCGACTTCTACATGGAGATCTCGTTTCACTTCGAGAGCTCCGTGATCCCCTTCGTCGGAAAAATCGCTCCCTCCGACACGTACAAAATCTGGAAACGCGACGGCAACCTCCGCGCTGACACCACCCTCGCTGGCTTCGACGGCCTCAAAATCCACCGCGCCGACCAGAGCTTCCTTTTCCTCGGCGACGGCGATGGCAAAGGCAACATCCCCGCCGGGTCTCTCCTCGTGCTCAACCGCGACGATAGAAAAATCCTAGACGCGTTCGAGAATGCCGGAGCTCCGATGAGCGATTCTGACGCGGCTGGGTTCTGCTCACAGAGCAGCGTCTACCGGCCGGGGATGGATGTAACAAAAGCAGAGTTAGTAGGTAGAACCAATTGGAGAAGACAAGAGAAGATGGAGAACGTGGGAGAGTGGAAAGCTAGGGTTTACGAAGTGCATAACGTTGTTTTCAGTTTCCGGTCACGAAAAGTTGCTGCCGGTGAATCTGACGTGGCAGGGAGCGAGCAGGTTTTGCCATTGGAGCTGGATGAAGATGAAGACGGTTTTCTCGTTGCAGAGAATCCGAGTTTTGGAATCCCAGCGGCGAATAATTGCAATGCCGATAAGAGAAGACATAGTAGTTTTGTTCGAGAAGAACGAGAGTGGGTCCCGGTGGGGAGAAAAAGCGTGGATTTGCCTTCCATTTCGTTGGCGCCGCCTAGGAAATCTTCTGCAGTGGCGCCGCCTAAGGCGGAGCCACCTACGAAGGAGAAAGAATATTTGAGAAGTTTGCGGCCGGCGGTGTGGTTGACGGAGCAGTTTCCGTTGAAGACGGAAGAGCTGTTGCCGTTGTTGGACATTCTGGCGAACAAGGTGAAGGCAGTGCGGCGGCTGCGGGAGTTGCTCACGACAAAGTTTCCAGCGGGGAGTTTTCCGGTGAAGGTATGTGCGGTGGTTGACTATTGACCGTTGTTGTCTGTACTGTGTGAGTGTGTGGGACCGCATGAACTGAAAATGATTAATTTGATAATTGGTTTGATTTGATTGATGGGTGTGCTGTGTGGGCTTTGCGAAAGATCGTGAATGATTTGATTTGTGATCGGACGGTGGTAATTGAAAGTGAAAAAGATTGTGTTTTTTGATGTCTTGGTTTTTTGTGGGGCAGGTGGCGATCCCGGTGGTCCCCACGGTGAGGGTGGTGGTCACGTTTACGAAGTTCGTGGAGCTGCAACCTGTGGAGCAGTTCTACACGCCGTTCTCGAGTCCTTCGCATTTGCTCAGTGCAGATGATGATGATGATCTTGATGGTGATCATAATCGGCAGAAATTAACAAGACAGAGTTCATCATCTTCTGGGGCCTCCACGTGGCTGAGACGAAGTACTAGTAGTAGCCAATCGTGGAGTAAGCACCAACAACGATGTTCTTCCGGGGCTCTGGATTCGGATCCTTTTGCTATTCCTGCTGGATATACGTGGACCAATAGTGGGGATGATTCGTCACGCAAAATGAAGAAGTCCAACTCTGTGAGAAAATCAAAGTGAGAACACTCACCACACAACAAAGTATCAAGTATGCAGCATTAATGGGAAGAGTTTTAAGACGAGAGAATTCCACGAGAGATGTGAACCATTGTAGCAATGTGCCAAAAGCTGCATCAATTATCGTGTAAATATCCCGTATTGTTTTTTATTAATCAACTGGGGGCTTTGGGATAACCGTGTTCATATAGAGGATCCTCAGCAAGTAGTTTTTAGAAAGTAAGAACTGAATTACTTGACTCAGTTTTGTTTTGTCTACCATAGTTATATAGAAATTTGTTGTGTTTCATTTTTGGATCGGGTGCTGGGGCAGAGAAATAGATTATTTTATTTTTCGTGCATGTTTTTAGTTGAGTACATTTTGAAATGGTTTTTGCCAATGCAGCCCTGGCCTTGAAGTTGTGGCCAAGTTTCCTGGTGGAATTGGCAATTCTCATTTGCTGTCTCATGTTTGATTAGTTTACAGGTTATATAGTTTATGATTCTTAACATATATGAATTTTTAAGCAAAGTAATATTTATAAAGAAATTTTCACGTGACCTTTGAGAAAATCCGTTCTTAATCTCTGTTTCTTATGGGCAAATTTGAGAGGGTTATTGGAGTTCACTGAGGGAAGTAATATTTTTAACTCGTGCTAAAGAGATGTGAGATAAACTAAACTTGTAATATTTTATATACGAAATTCTGTCTTTACTTTGTTCAACTAATCTCTCGAGACTAGTTCTTATTTTGTCACGACTTGTCACTATTTTTCATTACTTTTGCGAATGCTTGTTGGGCGTCAAGTGATTGGTAATGGATGTGAAAGCTGCTACTTGTAAGTTGTAACATCGTCTTAAACGCACGTGCAATGCCCTAATGATGTAAAGACAGAGTAATTAATGGGGGGAGAAGAATATGAATGACTGACGACTAAATTGAGAATATTGATCATGTCCTCTACCAAACACCGCCGTCCTCGTTGCCACAAGAATATCTAAGACTCTTACCTTAAAATTTTAAGGGTCAACAATAACCAGCAACGATAGGGAGGAAAATGGTCAAAGACTCAAAGGCATATAACACTTTACTTTGTCAAAAGTAACCTTAATCAAGAGCACAATTTAGCATGTAATGCATTGTTGTACAAATGTATAGTGTTACATAAAAGACATTGCTCATGTTTTGCTCTAATGACCAAAACAATTTTCGTACATTTCTCTGTGGAAGTGCAATACATTGAAGCAGTAGACAGAGCAGGAAATGTTTGATGTTAGATTGGAGAATGAGTAAAGATGTTTGTGAATTGTAACCCTCTTTATTTTGACTGCAAATAGCGCCTACCCTGTTAGTTTAGTTATTCTGAAATGTACTGTGTATATTCATTTGGATCAGGCTCCACTCACTTTTACTCTGTCGCCACCTTCAAGATTCAGTCTCCCTAGACATCAGTACAGACCAAGACATTTCCTGGAATCTTTATTCCTTTTACCCCACTCTTTGGACTAAGTTTTCCCTTTCCTTCTTTAAATTTCTCAATGTAACCTTGAACAAGATTTTTAATCCCAATTAACAAAGCCCGGGCCCTCAATAACCCCACAAGGCTACTTCAACAAATATCACCAGTTTCTTCTTTATTCCTTTCATTTATGAAAAATGCAGATTTTACTCAAAAAAATTAAAAGGAAAGAGTGAATTAGAAGCAATAACATCGTTGGCCTAAAGATAACACTCAACAAGAGGTCTTCGCAGTTTCCCAGGAAATGTGATTCTAAATTTCAAATTTAACAAAAAAAATGCCACTAAACGAAGTTGATGCTTGAAGCAGTTCAAAGTTTTTATGACCAGAAGCTAATGTTGTACCCACAAAGTACAACAGGGTTCTCTTTAATTTAATCTCTGATTTTGATGCGTCTTATTTTGCCTTCAAATGGTGCATGATAACACAATGATTGAGTGCTATTATAATAAATTAAGTAGAAGAGACAGGAACAAGAGAAATACATGCATTGATAGAACTGGACTATAAGTTGGTGCCAACATAATAATAAAACGACAAATACCCAATTCACATTGTCTGGAGGGACAAGGTTGAGAATTAAAAATTAAGAAAGGCATCACAAAGTTTGCTTAACAAGGCGGAAATATTCAACTTGGTGAATCTGCAAGTGTTGCTACGAAAACAACAACATAAAACATGTATTAGGAAAAGAATAAAGAATGTATTTGTTGGGTTACTCGAGTGTAGTTATCTGAGAAGAAGAGAAATGAGAGAATAAATATGATTGTGGAAGAAGAAAATGATTTATTCTCACACTATTTCAATGAGTCACAGCAGCATAATATATAATGTAAAATAAAATAGAAACAAGATATACTTAACAGACCTAAAACATCAACTTAAAAATAGAATACCATTCTAACGAATATTAAGACAATAAATTTGTGATTTTTTTCCTACTCATTTCGGTCACTGACAATCGAATCTAACACTGACAATCGAGTCAGACTAGGTAGCACCCATGTCTTTAACCATTATTGCTTAGTTTTCAACTCTTACACCTGGGAAAAACTTGTACATCTGATTCCATTATAGTTTGCCAAAAATCACATCTGGTTAGATGTTGTAATATAACTTATTAAATAACAAATGACATGTAAAATGTAGACTTTGTAACCAAACATACTATACAAGGTACGGCATGATTCTTGGATCTATATGATTTCATGGGCACGTGCCCGATTGATGTTGCAAATGCTATATTTTTCAAGGCAAATGCATTTTTATGTGTTTGATTCATCAATGAAAAAGTTCATTACTAGGTGATGGATATCCACTAGGAGAAGATTTTATTAATGAAGGAAGAGGATTTTCACCTACACATTTGAAGTTCTTCCTTCTAGTCTTCTCACAAATTAAAAGAAGTCAAAGAGAAGATCAAGCCTAAAGATAAAGAAGTCTACAAAC
>Ga0123342_1008843_pt1 | contig 12414 bp, 8 predicted proteins | sample Turbeawhitnodule_FD_89960 | JGI IMG/M metagenome (GOLD analysis project Ga0123342, IMG submission 89960) | Root nodule microbial communities of legume samples collected from Mexico - Turtle bean Mexico white nodule | ecosystem: Host-associated > Plants > Roots > Nodule | place: Mexico: Nepantla... | reverse complement strand
AAATGCCATATTTTGAAGGAACATTATGGCGTTTACGAAGCTGTCGTATTATACAGCTAATTGTGGCGGTTTTTAATAACCGCCATATTATAACCGCCACCACATACACGATTTTTTGTAGTGAAATTATCTTTATACCATCTATAAATATTACATGTAGTAAATCTTTCTTTCAATACATTTGGATCTTCTACAAAGTTTTCAATTATTGAATAAATTGAAGTGTTTCCAGATTTTACAGTATTGAGGATAAATATTTTATCTTGTTCACAACAATATCAAGATAATAAATATTATTTATTAAAATGGTTTTTAAAAAAAAAACAATTTATTTTTTCAATAAACACTCATTTTTATTTGTTGAAAATACAAAAAATTCTCTCAATAAATATTTGTCAATAAAATAGGAATGAAGAGATTGATATTTTACTAATATGTAATTACAAAAGACATTAATATATTAGTTAATTTGAAATTTTTAAAGATTAAAATTTACATCATTTAATATATAATTAATACTATTATACTTCTGCAATTAATTATTATTAGTTGTAATTTATGATTCATTAATTGAGATTATTTATTAAAGTTATATTTGTTTGAAATTAAAATATAAAATGCAATAAAAAATTCAATGAGAAAATGAGTGGGAGTGGATTCTTTATTAATAGGTATTGTCTACCTATGTATCGTTTTTGTTAACATATAAGTTTTAGTTTAGTCTCCTATATTTTTGTATTTTTTTTTAATAATACTTTTTTCATGTGATGACAAATGATTGTTGTTACTTGAGGTATCAGCCTACCTGAGATGTCAAGTAGCATAGTGATGCCTAACATGAAAAATTTTTACAAGAAAAAAATGAGTGAAAGTGTAAATAAGATTCTTTATGGCGGTTTTTCAGAACTTTTTATGATGGTTTTTCAGGATTTTTTATGACGATTCTTATAACAACATAAATCCAGGTGACATAGAAACTTTGCACTTTTTATGTCTGTTAAAAATATTTATCATAATATATTCAAATAGAACTTTCTATGACTGGTATTTCTAGAATAATCATAGAAAATATGACTTATTATGATGGTTCTCATCAGAACTGTCACAATAAGTGATTTTCTATGACAAATATCTCTACCACCCGTCATAGTAAGTGATTTTCTATGACATATTTCTACCACCGGTCATACTAAGTCAGACTTTTTATGTTAGATAGTAGCATTAACCTTCATAGTAAGTTTTTTTTTTTTTTAAAAAAAAATGTTTGCTTTATTAATTTTATTTCATTCTTTAATAACAATCATTAAACAAACTCATTCATTGATAATTCAATGGTTTTCAATAAAAATTGTAAAAAAAAAAATTAAATAATAAATATAACATTCATCGTATATTTAAATAAACTAACAAATTTTACATATGATCATAAACACTTAGAAAAATGAAGCACATTGGATTGTAATGTCTTCTATATCTTTATCCTTAAATGGAGATGAATAGTTGAATAAGTAAAAAAAAATTAACTTAAAGTAAAATTCACAATTAATTGAGTAAATTTTTTATTACCTCATCATAACTTCGTGATGTGAAATCTACAAATTAAAATACAAATATAAAATATTTTTTTTATCATAATTAAACATATTGAATGCCTTCCAAATATAAAAATAAAATAAATTACATTTAAAGTAAGTAAGATGATTAATAGAAAAATATTATAAGAAGATTTAAAATTTTTCATTTTCAACCTTTAACTTCCTTATAAGATTTAAACTTGAACTTACTAACCATAGACTAGCACTAACACACCTTTGTGTGGGTAAAATAGAATGACTCAAAATATCAGTTTCGGGTTGATTTTCTTTTAATCATGTTTATGCAATAATAATATAATTCCCAATATGGATATATTATGTTTTTATTAATTATACTTTATTTTTTATTTAATATTTTTATACATATAAATAAAATTCACACTTATGTGAATATTAAGTAACATTTTTATTATACATTTCATTTAAAATTTTATCAATTAAATGATTTCATCACAAATATAAACACATTTTCATTTTATGTAAATAAAAAATATTATTTTATTTAATTGCTTTTCAATCATTTTTAGTTTTATATATGACAGTAGATCTCATTATAAGAACAAAATTTCATAACAAAATGCTTTTAATTATTGATTTGGGGTGCCAAAAATGTTCACATGTTTAAATATAGCCTCCGCCAGTATCCGCCAGTATTACTTCATTAGGTGTTGGGAAAACCAAATTCTGTAATCAAAATTAACAAATATGACCCATGACTACTTATTGTCATTTGTCCCCCTTTCTTTTAAAACCATTTTATGACTATTCTTTCTATTATGGCACATGCATAAACTTATCTGGTAACTCCTAACCCAACATTGTGAGGGAAAATTGTAGCATTATAGACATTGTTGTGGCCATGAATTGCATCTATTCCATAAATCATCGGAATTCCAAGGAGAGTAGACAATGCTAATTTCTGTATCTCAGTCACCATTTTTGCCCAAGTCTCAGCAGATGCCTTTGGTGCTGGAACACTCATACTTATTACGTTCCACTCATACTTTGGAGTAAAAATAGAGAAGTTTCACATGTTTCAAAAAGTCAGAAGAAATTACAGAGATAAGCATTAAGGAACAAACTAGAAAGTGATAGGAATACCGATACATAGGATGAATCTTTGAACAAAAAGTTCTCATAAAATATCTTTATATTCTAATTAATTCTTACAAACTCTCAATATTTAGTAGTTAACAAGATGCCAGTCATACTCGAAATATGAAAAGAGAACCAATAATCTGCTATCCACACTGCTTTTATACCCTGTACTGATCAGGTAATTGAAAGTGATGACGTGGCAGCAAGCGATAATATAGGCGTGTTGAACGGAACACCTGGCTGACAGAAGGGAAGCACATCGGGAAGTCTGTGTAGTCGCCAATTGTTGGCTTGGCGTTCTCCGATCTCTAGTATGTATAACCGGCGGTCACCAGGCTTGCGTCATGTCGCCGTATGTGAGTTTTAGGCGATCAAGTGGTTAGAGACCGCCGAAAGGGGCACATCGCCGAAAGATCAGGAAGGCTTGCTTAAGGCTTTCAAGGGATACAAGTACGAAGGACGAGGTTATCAGATGATCATTCCCTAGCCAGAGGTCGAGGCAAGGGAACAGTTTCCCAGAACATGCACGATGCAAGTGAAGCAGATCGTGATAGCGGCAGGCGAGACCACAGAGAAGGTGTGCATGGTGACACCCCGTACTCGCCACTTAAGGGGTCGCGCTCCAAGGAAGCTATGCACCAAGTTACTCTTTGCATGGGTAACTTAGTCGAATAGCTTGAAGAGTAGAGGTGACGCTCAAGTAGAAGGGGGCTCCAGATGGCAACACGTGTACAACTGGATGCGAGCCACGTGTCCAGAGGTATAACCGTCAGGAGAGAGAAAGTGCTCAGGTATATAAGGAACTCTTAACAGACTTTGAGGTACGCTTTCAGAACACTTGAGTACGCTTTGAGAATACTCTTGAGTACACTGAGATTCACTGCGCACGGTTCCTTGAGTTTAGATTTTCTCTCTTAGTATTTGGTGATTCCGTCACTGACTTGAGCGTCGGAGCGCGATCGGCCGCAGTGGCGCCACTCTGTTTTCTGCAGGTTCTTGCGAAGAATTGAGACGCGAAAGACAAAGGCTAACGTGGTGCGAAGCTGATCGAGAAGGAGAAACCTTTGACGTGGCAAGGCTCTTGTACTCAGGTCAACCGGCAGGATCATACCCCATTACAAAAAAAAATATGCAAAGAGAAGTAAAAACGATTAATATGCCATGGATAGATAGTAAGATTACTCAAGACAACATTCTCTTGATCAATTATTCTCACCTTACACTTTTTTATGGAAAAGGTATATGGTTAATATAGATATATTTGTATTTATGTTCTTGAAAATTTGTATCTATTTATCAAATTGCTATAACCATACCTTAGCCTCTTTGACTTATCTTTATCTTCATTTGCTGCTCGGACTACTGCCATGACTATAAAATTGTTGGAAGTGTTAGTAATCAAAATACAGTAGAGGAAACAAGATTTTCAATTACCATAAATCATGATATGCTCTAATGTCGCTCTTATTAACAAAAAAATATTGTTGCCAATCTGCATACACTCTCTATCTTCTATATTTAGCAACATATGCTAAATTTGGTTAAAACTGTTGAACAAGATGCTTTGATGCCTACAAATTTGTGTGGAAAGCTTGAAGATCCTGCTGTTATGTGTGTTATCTTGTAGTTTTTGACTTGATAATTCACTCCTTATATTGATCTAAGATCACTTGATTTATCTATTTGAAAAGAAATGTTTTCTAAAAAGTTGTAAAATTTCAACCTGTTGATTTGTTGAAACAATTGGTTCACTTAGTGGTTTTTAAAATGATTTAGAAAAACTTTGCTTTGTTTTCCCTTTGCTGTCAAATTGAAACAATCGGTTATTTCGATAAAACAACTTGTTTTTATGAAAACCTTAATAGAAAATTTATTTCAATTTGTTGTTTGGAAAACAATATGTTGTTTTTATAACAAAATTTTGTTAAGAGTTTGAAACTGTTTTTAAATGATTCCAACTGCTTTTGATTTATGATCTAACAGTTTTGACCACTTCCTTGAGTCTATATAAAGACTCCTTTATGTTCTTTTCAAGAACCTAAGAAAGAAAGATTATTAAAAATGTTTTTCAAGAGATCAAGATATTTGGATCATCACTTGTGTGTGGAATAGGATTGGGTGTTTGTGTACTTTTGTACTATAGCTTTGTAAAGTCCATGTGTATTCTATTCTTTTTTCTTTGAACATTGTATTTCTGTATTTGTGTGTAAGGCAGTTCCAAAAAAGTGATTATGAAAATTGTGGTGTTACCAAAGAGTGGTATGTGTTCTTGAGCTCTTGGTGTATGTTTTGTAATCTAGGTTTGATTACATAGTGAATTCCCGATGGTTAGTTGAGGATTGGATGTAGTTCTTGGTTAAGAGTGAACCGTATAAACTGTTGAACTTGAAGCTTTGATGTCTCCAAATCCATGAAGATTGCTTGAAGACTAGGTTGCTGCTTGTGGGCATGGGTTCTGGGTAGATTAGAATTTGTCAATCCACTCTTAGCTTAATCTAAAACTGAATCAATGAGGTTCTTTCAAAAGAAAAGTATTTTTCAAAGTAAGTGAAAAACACCCTTTTGATTTGTCGTTTCAATCGGTTGTTTTACACTTGGTGGTTTTGGAAAGGATTTGAAAATGCTAAAATTGGCTGACCTCATAGTCAAAGAAAATTCAATTGGTTGAATTGTGCTTTCAATCGATTGTTTTTTAAAAATCTTAACAGAATTGGTTAAGTCTGTTAAATCTGTTTTTTCTTGATTCAAATTTGTTTTGGCCCCTGACTGAAAGTTTAAAACAACTATTTTTTAGGCTACATAACATGTTTTTAAATCTAAAAAATGAGAGATAGATCATATTACAAAAAGAGATTAAAAGTTTTCCAAGATTGCAAGATTGCTTAAGGCTTTGCATTGGTTAAAAGTGGAATAGGATCTGTTGTATTTGTTTTGTATCAGGTGTGATCTTTCCTGTTCTTACTTGTGTTTCAATTCATATTTATAAAATTGTAAGATACTGGTGTCTACAATCAGAGGGTGTTCTGGCTTGTAGTGTTTGTGTTTCAAAGATGGTGAGTATTCTTGAAGGGTTCAAGATCACCTCTTTGGTGTTTGTGTTGTGTAATTTGTGGTTGATTACTTAGTGAAATATCCAAGGGTTTCTGGGACTGGATGTAGCTTAGGTTAAGAGTGAACCAGTATAAACTTTGTGTGTTGAATCTCTCTATCCCTCAATGCTATTAAAACTGTTTGATCTGTGTTTTTGCAAAGTGCTAATAAAACAATAGGTTGATTCCCATAAACAACTGATTGATTTTCTGGAATCAATTTAAAACAATTTTGTTTTTTGGCTTATTTGATTGCTTCTTCTGTGATTCTGCATTAATCTTCATTCTTGTCCAGAATTTTTGAAAATCTTTCATTAAATAATTCATCAACCCTCTTGTTTAAGACATTTAATTCTAACATAAACCTCTTTGTGTGAATCTCTCTATCCCTTCTCTTTTACATTGTTTTAACACTGTTTTATATTTTTCTGGTATACACAACCTGTTCTTTCGAGAAAACAACTGGTTGATTTTCGAGAAAACATATTTTTGTGTGAAAATGAAAAAGAGAGTTTATTTAACAAAAATAAATAAAGTGCACAAAATTAAAAAAATGAGTTCATAGCTTTTTGAAGAATGTTTTCAATTATAGAATCGTAGTACATGAGTCAAGAATACATTCCGCAAGACCCTCAAGAACAATGTGCAATTAAGAGTTGTACTCCAGAATCCAATTCTGATCATTCCCTTTGTGACTTCATTCTTTAATCCAGTGATTTTTGGTCTCTAAGTGTACCTGCACAAAAACAATATCAAGTAGCAAGATTTGGTCCCCTTACAAATTTAGGTCCATTGGCATTAATTGGATCATTTGAATCCTTAGAATTCTTAGGAACCCATTTAAGAATACCTTTGGAAACAGAAAACTTTCTAATTTTACAAAATCTGACAAAATGACCATTTTTCATACAGTAAAAACATGAAACAACCGGTTGTTTCAACTTTTCAATTGGTTGTTTTTCCCTGATGGTTGAATAAGGCTTTGAAATACCACTTTTCTTGCTATGTGGATTGAAACCAATTCAGATTTTCCAGTAACACAATTTTGAGATGCCAAAACAGTCTCAAAATTTGATTTTCCTTTTGAAAGTTTATCCACAGTTTTCATAAGATAGTGAACCTTCTTTTCAAGAGATTCACAATTTTCACAAACATTTGAGTCACACTTGCATGGAGAGTTTTTGTAAACTAATTCTAGATTTTCAAAATCATTTTTCGAATTTTCTAGCTCTTCTTCCAATTGACTCTATTTTTTAGCCAATTATTCAAGCCTTTCAATAAGTTGTTCAAAAGAGCTAATCTATTAGCCTCTTCATGAGTTTCTTTGAAAGCATCAAGAAGTTGGCTATATGTTTCAAAATTAATTGAAGTGCTGGAACTTATACAGCTCATGAAAGATTCTCCCTTGGCCATTAAGCAGAGATTAACTTCTTCACCTCCTGAAGATGAATTAGATGAAAAAACTTCATTTTCTTCCCAAGCAATATAGGGTTTCTTAGCTTTGCCTTTCTTTTCACTTTTCTTGCTTGTTGCTCTTTCTTTACTCTCATTATTGGGGCAATCAACTTTAATATGTCCTTGTTCACCACAACCAAAACAGGTATATTTGTTAGAGTTAAAATCATTTAGTTTCTTGCTATTATACCTCTTGGAAGATTGATTCTTGTTGCTGATTTTCTTCAGGAATTTGCTGAATTTCCTGGTTAGCAAGCTTAGTGTTTCTCCTTCACTGCCATCACTTGAGTCTTGATAGTTTTTGTGTCCAGCAACCTTCAGGGCAATGTTCCTCACATGCTTATCCTCATTTTCTTGAACATTCAGCCGATTCATCTCTAACTCATGTTCTCTGAGCTTTCCAAATAGTGAGATAGTGGTCATAGAGTTTAAATCCTTAGACTCAGAGATAGCAGTGACCTTGGGCTGCCAAGATCTGTCTAGGTACTTGAGGATTTTGATGTTAAGTTCCTCTTTTTCAAACATCTTCCCAAGATTCATGAGGTGGTTGACAATATGGGTAAACCTCTTTTGTACTTCAACAATTGTCTCCCCTTTCTGCATCCTAAACATCTCATATTCTTGGATGAGAACATGCTTCTTTTCTCTTTTCACGTCATTTGTTCCTTCATGAGTGACTTCTAGAGTATCCCACATTTCCTTTGCTGATTCACATTGAGACACCCTGAAAAACTTATCAGAACTTAAGGCAGATGTAACAATGTTCTTTGCAATACAATCATATTGAGCCTTTTTCCTTTCATGCTCAACCCATTGGGACCAAGGTTTTTCGGAAATCACTTTGTGATTTTCAACCATAGGAACAAAATGACCATTTTTAATTGCATCCCAAATTCCTTTATCAATTGATTCTACAAATATTTTCATCCTTATTTTCCAAAACCGATAATTTACACAACAAAATAGAGGTGGTCTATTAATAGATGCACCGTTCCCAAAATCTAGTTTATCAACCATGAAAAAGATTTTTGGATCAAAACTTGAATGATTTCAAGAACCTAGCTCTTGATGCCAATTGTTAGAATTTAGGCCTTAAACAAGAGGGGGGAGAATTGTTTATGAAAGATTTTCTCAAACTTTGAAGGTATAAAGAAAGCCAATGATGAATCAAAGAGAAAGGAATCAAGTTAGCCAAGAAACAAATTTGTTTTATTATGTTTCCAGAAAACCAACCGGTTGTTTATGCGATTCAACCGGTTGTTTTTATCAGAAGTTAATAAAAACAAACCAAAACATATTTAAATGAGATTAAGGATAGAAAGAATCACACAACAGATTTATACTGGTTCACTCTTATACCAAGAGCTACATCAAGTCCTAAAAAACCACTAGGTATTCCACTAAGCAATCAATAACCTTGATTACAAACCACACACCAAAGAGGTGATCTTAAACCCTTCAAGAACACACACCTCCTTTGGAATACAACACACCACAAATCACAGAACACCCTCTGGATCTTCACATAATATGTTTACAGAATTACAGTATTCAAGAGAAAAAAAAGAATGATCACATCTGATACATATTGAATTCAAAAGTTATAAAGCAGTCCTATTCCACTCTTAGAAAAATCAATCCAAAGCTTGAAGTAAATCTTGGAGAAAACTTATTTGAAAGATTTAATCTAATATCTAACTACCAGGAGCGTAAAACTGATTATTTAAACTCCAAAAGGCTGTTAAAAATGTTTAATGAAAGAGCCAAATCAGTTTTGAATCAATTAAAATAGATTTACCAAACTTAACAAATTTTGTTAAGGATTTTCTAAAAAAAAAAATTGGTTGAAATATCGAAACAATCGATTGAATTGGTTTCACAGCAAAGTCAACCAATTTCAAGCTTTGTCAAAACTTGTTTCAGAAACACTAAGTGTGAAACAACCAATTGAAACGATAAAACAACTGGTTTTCTTTCCACTTCTTTGTAAAACACTCTTTTTCAAAAGGATTTGATTTAAACCAACTTTGGATCCTAACTAAGAGTGAATTTACAAATTCAAACTATCCAGAACTCACACACACAAGCAGCAACAAGGCCTTCAAGCAATCCACATAGATTTGGAGACATTAAAGCTCTTGTTCAACAAGAAAAAGTAGTAGAAATGCGACAATTATAGATTTTCATGGAATTAATCACAAGCCGCAAGAACTAAATCACCACAAGTAGTAATTAAACCATCATCAGTTCAACTCCAGATCAAACCATTATACATAAAGATATAACAATTATATATATTTATAATATACACTTGAATAACATTATAGAGAGTCCTAATGAAGATAACTTATAAATTTGGAAATCTTACGATAACACAAGCCATAGGAGTTGTTTGGCTAAGTAGTCCAATGGATAATTATAGTAGTTGTTCTGCACAAAACTAGCAACGAACGTCATTCTTGACTTTCTCCACGATTTTGTCCTTTTCGAATTTAAGCCTCTCCTCTAGTGGAACCCACCAAGAGCTCCAACAACAATGCCATGGAGGTGGATCTTATCGTGGGAGCTTTACAGGGGAACTTGCGGAGGCGCGTGGAGATGAGGAGGTTGTGGAAACGTAGCTCGGGAAATAGAAGATGTCGTAGTGCTTCAGATTGTCTTTCTTCTAATTTTCGTTCTTGGGGTGCTTTGTCGGTGGTGAGGTCCAAATCCACTGATTTCAATGGTGGAGGATTGGAGAGATCATCTTTATTTCTTCTTTGTGCGCTTCTTGCACGATTAAGGTTTGTAGTTGGAGAAGAGAGTTTGGAGATTGGGAAGAACTTTGGATCATTAATGGTGAAATTTTTTTATTATATTTATTTAAATTAGAACTAAGTTATTATGATGAGTTTAAAGAAAACTGTCATATTAATTATTTATTATATTTTTTTATTTTTAACTGACATAAGTATATTAATTATTACAAAAATGTATCATACTATTTTTATGACTATTTCTATTTTTTATACTAGTAAAAGCAAATATTTCTTTTATTTAATAATAAATAGTTATGTTCTTTTGTTAACCCATCACAATTTTGTTATTGAATTGATATTTTTAACTTATCAGCATTTTTAGTTAAAAGTTAAAATAAAAAATAATTTAAAATATTATTTTTTATATTATATTATTTAAAATATAAATATTTAATATTTTTATAAGTTAAATTATTAATATTTATAAATTAAATTTAAATTTCTAATTATCGTAAAATAATTTAACATATAAAAATCATAATAATTTAATTTAAAAATATTTACATGCAGTACAATAATATTATGAAATAGAAATCAATCTTTAGAGATAAAAAATAATTATTTGCTATAGTGGCTAAATTAGAGACCATTTTAGAGACTACAAAAATTTTGGTTTCTAAATTAATTTCTATTATTGTTAATTGATTTCTAAATTGGTGTCTAATTAACAACCAAAGATTTTGCTACCAATTATTTAGATTCTAAATTTGGTAGCAAAAACTTTGATTGCTAATTAGACACCAATTTAAAAATCATTTAATAATAATAGAAACTAATTTAAAAATTAATTTTTTTTTAGTTTCTAAAATGGTCTCTACTTTAGTCACTATAAGAACTAATTATTTTTTTTGTATCTAATTGGTTTCTATTTCATGATATTCTTGTAGTGATAATTAAGTATGCTTTTAATATATATATATATATATATATATATATATTAAAATGAAAATTAAAAATAAATTTAAGAAAAGCAAATATTTTTAGAAAAATTGACAAACTGACATCAGGATGGAACAAGATCTTCATTCTATCCAACACACCACGCCAGCCAGCTTTATTTTGTTTTTGACTTACTAATAATAAGAGTTAAAATAAAAAATTATTTTGTTATTGGATCACATGTTTCATTTCCCACTTAGATATGAGAAGAAAAGAAAAGTGGAAAATTTAGAATAATTAAGTACGTTTTGAAATTACTTCTTTCACATCTCTCGAATACTGGTTAAGCACGTTTGTGGTAAAATAATATTATTTTATTAACTTAACTAAGCTCTAACATTTAAAGAGTTACAATTTTTTTCCTAATTATATATCAAAGTATAAATATATTGGAAATAATAAAATTTTCATTTAAAGATAATAATTAAAAAAACTATTTAATTCATAAAAACTCAATTCATAATTATAAGAGTAACTTTATAATTGTATGATCAATTAATTTTAATTCATGTATTTATTGTTTTTGAAAAACACAATTTTTCTTCCTTTTTATTTATTTTATTTTGAAACTTCTAAGTATATTTTTAACTTTATTTCATCTTCTCAAAAATTTCCATTCCAATATTTAAGTAAATCCTCAAGTAAAATTCAGTCACCATATTTATTATATGTTAGGATTATTTAAAAGTTTTTAATTATTTTTGTAATTAAAACAAGAAGTTAATTAAAAAAAGTTGTTACAGTTCACACATCTTTGTTGTGACTTGGAGTATGAGAAGCTCTTCCCTTTTTGTTATTTTTGCAGGATGATTCGTCATGAGCTGTCCAACTATAGAAGACAAAAAACTCTTTTACAAAAAACTCCTCTCTAAGAATGTTGCACTATAGATCAAAGAAAGCAACACTCATAAACATGTTTTTTTCCTAAAGAATCCTTCTAAGATCATCAGTGATTTAGCTAACAATCAAACTCCTCAAGTGGCTGGAAAACCTAATGTGACAGCCACTAATACAGAACATGTTACTGTTTCTATTGACCCTAAAAGACATCTTGATGAAATTGTTACTTTTGCTGCTGGAGCTACCATTGAAACTCAAGAGGATGAGTTAATGCAGGAGAAGCTAAAAAGAAGTGGTGGAAGTGAGATGCTTGTTTTGGAACATTAGGGGTGTGGCAAACCAGAAAAATAAAACAATTGTTGGGAAACATTGCTTCTATGAAAACTTTTGATATGCTTAATTGGGATTTCTTCCAGCTAGTTTTGAAGTAATTTGGTTTTCATGAAATCTTTTATAAATGAATCAAGTTATTCTTTCTTTGGCTATTTGGCTATGCTATCTACCAAGATAAATGTTAATCTGGTTATTTTTTTCCTAGTGGAAGAGGTGTTCATCAAGGAAATCCTCTCTCCCCTTTGCTTTTTTTTTTTTTTTTTTTTT
>Ga0123342_1008842_pt1 | contig 12415 bp, 2 predicted proteins | sample Turbeawhitnodule_FD_89960 | JGI IMG/M metagenome (GOLD analysis project Ga0123342, IMG submission 89960) | Root nodule microbial communities of legume samples collected from Mexico - Turtle bean Mexico white nodule | ecosystem: Host-associated > Plants > Roots > Nodule | place: Mexico: Nepantla... | reverse complement strand
TTTAAATACATCTTTTCTTTTACTCAATTAATTTTAAATCAAACACTTAATTAATTTAATAAATTTAATTTAACTAATTTATATTAAAAATTAATAAATTAAATAATTTATTATAATATTAAATAAATAATTTTAAAATAAATACAATAAAGAATTAAATATTAAAATATTTGTTATACACTAAATAAATTTAAATAAATAATTTTAAAATCCTAAAATATAAACATGCGTGGGTTGTGGCCGACGCATATGCGTGGGCCGTGGCCGACACAAGCCGACGCATATGCGTGGGCCGCGGCCGACGCATATGCGTGGGTCGCGGCCGACGCAGATGCGTGAGCTGCGACCGATGCACACTGGACTTTTTAAAAAAAAAATTAAATCCATAAGTGCGTCTGTTTTGCGTCGAATGTCATTGTTGTGTGGGTTTTTCGCCATTTTGGCCGAGGATAGTAGCGTCCGTAAATGGCCCATGCAAAAATTTGGAAGCTAATTGCTTGTTTTCTTGTAGTGTTTAACTTTTATTAAATTTCAAAAATTTATTGTAAAACCTCAATAAATAAATATAATTATTTTTTTTATAAATAAGTATAATTAATTTTTTTATAAAAAAATAATTACAAAACATATAATTTTAATAAATCAACATTACACTTAGCGTTTTTTTATCTATTGTGTAGAATTATACCGGTACAAAACCGAGTGAGAAAAGGATTGGACACTCTCTTCAAAATCTTTTATATCTTTACTCACTATTTTAGCGGTAACATTTTTTGTATATATTTGTTTTGGCTGATTGGAGTTGCATTGAATTCTACATTTCTAGGACTTTAACATGAACATATGGTTTTTTAGATTTGAAATTTTCTACTATTTTATATTATTTTAAGAAGTTGAGACATATTTACTAAATTTAAGTAGAAAAATTGTGTGGATTCAATTCTCTTTATTTTATAGTTTTTGACTTTTATAATTGAACTTATGAAACTAATAGAGCTTACATTTATATCCATGTTTGTTTCAAATTTTAGAGTTTATACATAGTCTAAATGTGTTCTAACCATATAGACAAAAATCATTTGCTTAATTTTTAGTTTCAAAAATTGTGTTTTCATCTCCTTTCCTCCCTTTTTTTTCTCAAATTTTGTTTTGTTCTTCCTCTTCTATCAATTTTATTTCGTGTTCTTTATCTATGGAAAACTAATTTTTGAGAATCAATTCACGAAATCAATATTAAGCAAGCCGAGTTAAGTTTTACACCGGTCGTTTAACGCTTTGATTTTGTTCTTCTCTTCTCTAGTTTCGATTTTGTATTTTATTATTGTAATTTACATTTCTACTTTTAGAATCAAATTAGAAATGGATTGAATCTTCATATGTTAATTAAAATTAGATTAAATGATATTTTGACTTGATTTTTATAACTAGTTTAATTAATTAATTGAATCAATTAATTGTTAAAAAATGTGGATTTAGAAATACATAACAAAATGTGGAATCCACAAAATATATTTTTTCACTGACAGTTTTATTTTGTTTCTCACCCTCATGGGGTTGTAGCTTTAAAAACATGGGAGTGGAGAATGCAACACCCCACTGTGTGAGCACCAATTCTATTTTGGGCTACAGATATCTTACTGGGTCAGAGACTAACATGGGCTAACTTAAATACCACATATAACTTTGTGACAACTTTAAATGGAAAATTATGGTTTTTCTTGTTCATGTTGGTTCAGTCACAATGAATACATTTAATCATCAATTTTATCATTATAATAACATAAAAAAATAGGCAACAATATATGCAATACTATATATAACTATTTCTATATCTACTTATCCTTTTTGTTGTCTTTAACTTTGTGCAAAATAAATATTCTTCTTTAGTCACAGATTAGGTTACCCCTTCAACCAGGACCCTAAATAAAATTTACCAGGAAGAAACACTACACACACCTCTAATATAAGTAAGTGTTAATTTATATATAAAAGGTGAAAATATGAAAAATGTTTATAAATTAAAATTAGTTTAAGTACAAGTTAAAAACAAAAAATTTAAAGAAATTACTATATATAATTTCTGCAAATTAACTCGTACATAAATTAATTTTAACTTATAAAAATAATTAATTTTTTTAATAATTTTATTTTTTATGTAGAAGTTCCCTCAATTAGGAGAGACATCCGGAACTTTGATAAATTAAATACGTTGAATATTATTGTAATGTGTTGAAAATATTTTATTGGAAGAAAGTTTTTTAGACAGAAAAAGTTAGAGTTCTTATATTTCAATCCAATACTAAATTGTTCCAAATTACAACAACTAAAAATAAAAAGAGAACTATCTTTTACTATGAGAACATGGAAATTTTTAAAAAAAAGTTATAAACATGTGTTTAACTATATAATTCTCAAAATAACATTTTTTAAAAAGTTAAAAGAATGTAAGTTGCATTAAAAGAAAAGAGTTTAGTCTTTATTGAGTTTAGAGTAAAAGCTACTTTGGGATACACGTTGGAAGCTTAAAACCGCATTATTTAAAGCAAGCAATGATATTTTCAATGATTTAAAACAATGGGTAACTATTTTGGTTCATTGAGGCATTATAATGAAATGCCACGCTTTAAAGGGAATCTTTTAATTGGTAAGATTGTTCTTCTTTGTCTTTAAAACTAAACTTGATTATTTAAAATTTCCTTTTGAAGAGTTTAGATTTGCCATATCCTTGAATGGTTCCAAAAGTTTTTGAACCATCATTGACTTTGAAGTGAAGGAGAGCCAAAATTCTGATTTCTTGACAAAAGGGGAATTAGTTAAAGCAGAAGGAATCAAGTTTCCACACCTAAATTTGATTGAATTTTCAAAAATTAGCAATGAAATGGTCCCAAATTCAGAAAGCTGCAATTCCTTTTCCCCGGTCAAAGTTGATTAGGGTCCCAACAAAGTTAGTATTCTGTCTTGTGAAATTTATTCTCATAGAGGTCCCACGTTAATTCTTTCTTTTTCTGGCTATTATTTTTCACACCCACTCCCCACTACTTATGCAAATATCATCTTTATTTTCAATCGTATATATATATAATTTCATCAAATTATGGAATCATTATATACCGATATAGTTGGTAATCAAGATATTAAGATATTAAGAGATTATTGTAGAATGATATGTTTGTTCTAATACATTCAAAATATTAATAGCAATCCACAATCATAAAAAAATTCAAATGCAATTTTAGGAACCATCAAGACGAAGAGAAGAACATACACAAGTTTTCTTTTTTAGCGTCCAATAAGCATAATGAAGTTAATTGCATAGCGAAATTCATGGGAAGTCATTGAAAACAACCAAGGTTGTTGCAAATAACGAAGATAAAGAGAATTTTAAATAAATACATTTAAGAAGAATTCAAGTGAAAAAGAGCATTAAAGGCGCAAGCCAAACTTTTCATTATCGGTGCCAAATGCAACAGAGCTCGAGTGGAGAACGAGATTCAAAGCAAATCCAAGATTACATCCAACATTCAAATTAACAAACAAAGTTAGAAACAATTAATGACAAAGCAATTATTTATATATTCAACATCCAAAGTATTTACAGTGAAGTAATGTGCAGAAGATATGATTGAAGAATCAGTCACATGCATTAAAGGGTAAATGTTCACATAAAAAATCATAAAGGAAACAATTTAAATTATTTATGTGGTAAAAAAAATGCATAATACAATTGAATCTAAAAGTTCTCATATTCAATGTGTGACATGGAGGAGAAGATGATGAACAAGTGCACGAGGATGAATGATTCCTAAAGATTATAGCATTAATGAATCAACGTTTACATTTAGTACGAAGTGAACTTTAAGCCTAATTCAACCTCATAAAATCGGTTCATAGGGTGAGGTTTGCACCCATTTATATACAATGAAATATCATCTCTAGTCGATGTGGGATATCCAACACACCCCCTCACGCCGAGAGTGACAGCTCGTGCGTGGGACAATGGGTTGTCCGATAACAGCCCGATAGCGGGTGGCACGATAGGCCCAACAAACACTCGCTAGGATAGACTTTAAATGGCTCTGATACCATAATATAAAATAACAAAAGAGTAAAAGAAAGACAAATGATATGAGAATGAATATCTCTAATATTATTCTGTTAAGATCAAAACAAATAGTATGAATATATACAAGCAGTACACTCATTCTAGGTCTAACTAAAGAGAGAAATAATCAATCAAATAAATACTAGAATCATAACAGACACAACAAAATAAAAGTTATTCACCTCTATAAAGAGAAACAACTAATAATTAGAAAAGACACAATTAATATTAGGATCCTTCTATAACTTTGGTATTCATATCCTTTAATAACATTGAAACTGAAAGAAGAAACAATTAAAAAACAATTGAAGTCTTAAACGTATAAGAATCAATCAAGAGCAAGGACTTCTACATCCAGTGTCTAACGTTTTGAACAAAGAAGCTTTGATGATTCCAAATTTGTGTGTGTTTAGTTAGATAGATTTTGTTAAGTAAATTCGCATCTCATTATAATACAAGTACACCTAATTTGAAATCTCCTTTAAGTGTTTTGTTTTCCAAATCTGTGTTTATTTTAATTAGTCGATTCGTGTATTAATCAGTTGAAATCACTTCTATTCAAGTGTATTTACTATAGTAAGTATTTTAATATATTGATTTATCATATCAACCTGTTGAAAACACTTTTAAAGTTTTTAAAGGATTTAAAAATGATTTGTTTTGTTTTTTTGTCTTTTGTGTTAAGTGAAATCAACCAGTTCTTTAATTTGGTGATTTCTTCTAAATAAAATAGTATGTTATTTTCATAAATCAATTAAATGTTTTTAATAGAATTATGTTGTTAATCAAATTGTTTTTAATTGATACAACTTATTCATTAAATAATCAAACTGTTTTAACAATCTTTCTTAGCTTATATAAAGATGTTTTCTGATAATTTAACACAACACTTTTTGAGAGAGAAACAAACTTTTTTAAAATCATTCTTGGAGATTGTACTTGAACTTTGAATCATTGTTGTAATGTGAAGAAGGTTTTTGGCTTTTGAATTTTGTTGTTTTTCATTTGTAATAAACCCATGAGTATTTGAACTTTATTCTTTTTCATTGTATTGTGTTGTAAACAGATTCAGATAGGGTTTCTGAATTATGTGTGTGGTTAATAGTGTTATGTGTTCTTGTAGGATTCAAGATCAACACTCTTGATTGTTCTTATAATCTTGTTTGATTGTCTTTAATGAATTCTCAGTGGTGTGCTAAGGATTGGATATAGCTCTTGGTTAACAGGGAACTAGTATAAATCTGATGTGCATTATCTCTCTCCCACTTTGATATCTGTTATATAATCTGCTTTGTCGAGTTATGCGCTTAAATCAATTAATTGAATTCTCGAAACAACTAGTTTATAATTTGATACTAACTCGACCAAAAGTCATCAACTTTTGTGGGGTTTACTTTACATTTCTCTTGGATACTTCGACCAAAAGTCATCAACTTTTTTCTTTATTTTGTTTCTTTCTTAACAATATCTAGGGCATGCTCACCAAGCTCTTCACCAAAGTAGATACCAAATGTAGAAGAGTTCATGAAAAAGATAAGGATGTATGAAAAAAAAAAGGAACAAATAGCCAGAGAAAGAGAAGAAAGTAGAAGAAGATCCCAAGTAGGGTAACAATTCAACTCTATCTGAATTGCAAGGTTGAGGCTACTTTGGAACTTATCAATGGTGTGGAAAAAAAGGAAAAACACAAGAATGGATGATTGAATTGTGTTTTAAAAAATTTTGTTGTTTAACACAAATATTGTGTGATACTTTGTGATCAGGTGATAGGTTCAAAGTTAGATCAAACGAATCAAATCAAATTTTCACAAACTTAGTTTTAAAAATTTTGTTTTCTTAAGTTAGTTACGTAAATAACATTCAGTTTCATCTAATTATATAAATTAGTGGCTATTTTAGGATTTAAAGTAACCAGTAGTTAAAACTTTAATAATTAATATTATATATTAATTTAGAAACTATTTTATAATTTTTTATTAATAATAAAAATTACTTTAAATACTAATATTTTTTTAAGTTTGTAAAATAGTATATAATTAGTTAATATAATAACTAATTATTATTTATCTTTAAATTAGTTGATATTTAATGATTTTCTTATAGTATAATATCTAAAATTATTTTGTTTTTTCATTAGAATGTTTAACATTTTCAATTTTCTTAAAAACAATTAGCGTTAACCTTTTAAAGTATGCATTTTTTTGAATTATCTATTTCTGTATATCATTTTCACATCTTTGTTTCACCCAAACATATTCTAACTTTATATAACTTATAATAAAAAAAATTAAATATGATAATTCAAACTACGTTTGGGCAAAAAGGGTTGGAACTTATAAATGCACTTATATCTTAAATTAGAGATACACTCATTAATGGAGGAAATTAGTATAATGTTCAAAACCATTTCAGTGTAAATTATAGTGAATTTGTTTTTTGAGAAACTAGATTAAATTTTATAGTGTTTGCTGCAAAAAAAAAACTTGCGATATTAAATTGAGGATTTACCGAGTTTCTCATAGTCTCTTTTCGAAGAAAAGATAAATCAATTTGTTTATAATTTAAAATCAATCTATATATAAATTAAAAATAGAATTTTTAAAATTATATGAAATTTTTTTAAAATTAATTTATATATAAGTTAATTTTAACTTGTGAAACTTTTTCTTCTAATTAAATATGTTACATATTTTTCTGATATTGTTGCTAGATTATTAAGAATGTGATGGAGATTGGAGAAATATGCCTAGTAATTATAAATTAACTTGAAAAAAAAATAAAAATTGGTACGTTTTTTAAGCTGATAACAATGGCAAGAGCATGTGGCTGATATAATTTGAGAAAAGGACTTGCCTTGGTTACATGATAGTAATGACAAGTGACAAGTTTGCATTGCTTCACGACAAGACAGAGTACAATGAGAAATACCAATTTGGATTTATTTTTGTCGTGTCTCCCTGTATTTTCAAGTCATATTAATTTTAATTTTTAAAGTATATTATTTTTTAATATATTAAAATTTGACACTACAAAAATTAGTTTTAGTCTATTAAAATTATAAATATGTAAATGTTAATATCTTGTTAATATTTTGTAACAATAATTAAATTAAATTGTCATCAATACTAATTACAATAATTTTAAATATTTTTAAAAATAAATTATATTGAAAAAAAAATAACTATTAGTAGTAACTTTTTATAACAATGATAATAATAAAATATTATGTGATAGATTAATTGTTTCTAATATATTTAATGTAATAGTGATAATAATGAGTTATTATAAATATATAAAAAATTAGATTATTTATTATTATTATTATTAATTTATAATAATAATTACTGTTAGACTTTATGTGATAATTGATTATTAATATTTTTTTAATTATTAGAAATTATGATAGTTGGTAGTTGTTACAAATAACTATCATATCATAATTAATATGCAAATCATATTTAGAATTTCAAAATAAATATTAATTAAAATAAATAAACATAAAATATAAATATAAAATATCTAGATTTAAAATGGAAATAATAAAAATATCCAACAATAAATCTAAACTAAACATGTAATAATACCACTTAACATATTTAAAGAGACATTTGAATATTTAAATAATAAACATAGAATAAAGTATTCATTTCACATTTAATCTTTTTTTCAATAATTTTTTGTTTCATTGGATTATTTTGAGTTTTCATTTGATTTTTAATTAATTGACGTTAAGATTGCAATTCATTCTGAAGTCGAATGTTAGTCTCTACTTCATTTTGGAAAATATTAGTCAAATTATGCACTTCTAACTCTAAATCATTTGTGTTTTTTTTTTTTTTTCACATTCTCCACCTGACTTTAAATGAATTTGTCTCTTTATATTTTCTTTTGTTATTGATACACTTCTTATACTTGTGAGTGATTTGATTTTGTTCCTACTACAAATATTTAACCAATGGTACAAGTGCTTTTGAAATTTCTTCTTCATAAACTTCACCTACATCTTTCAAATTGTCTTGTTGTCCAATGTTAAGACAAAGTAATTAACACTTAAAATATTTCATAATACTAAAATAAAAGAGTTATAAATATGATTAGATCAAATAAAAAAAAAATATATAAAATATATTAATGGTAATATGACACTAAAAATGTCAACATATAAAACAAACCATAAAACAACTCCGGATAACTCTATAAAAATTTCCAACTTAAATTTTTTATTCATAATTCAAATATCTATACTTTTTAAAACTTTAACAAGAAAAGAAATATAACTTAAATATATTCAAATAAAAGTGTAATCTCTTAAATTAATATAGTTATATTAACTTTTATATGTTTCCACATTACATTTAAATCATCTTTATATATTTTTTTCAAGTTTTAACTTGTAAAAAACTATCTTTATGTGTTTTTCTAAGTTTTAACTTGTAACTTTTGGCATACACCCAGTTACTTCAATGTTGGAATTTTTATGGAAGAGAAAAATAGATGTCAAATGTTTTGCTGGTTATCGTTAACTTTTATTTTTTCTTTGAAAGTTGTGCATTAGTGGTATATCTTTCTAACAACATATTGAGCAAAAATAAATTAGGAAAAATAAATCTATACTAATTTTAATAATAATTTATTTAATATTAGAGAAAAAAAAAACATATTATACAAATACTTTTTTTTATCGGCATACAAATTGTACTTGTTTCAACAACATTAATGCACTCGAGACATTGACTCTCTTAGAATTTAATTTTAATGGTCTTGTTATCTACAAAATATAAAAGTAACTAATCACAAAAGTTGAAGTAAATAATCACAAAAAGTAAGATTTTTTTTAAGAAATAAGATAAGTTATAACAATTATTTTTATTTAAAAAAACATAAAGAAAAAATTATCATGTTACACTATCAACTTGAATTGGATTATATATGTTACAACCTTTTATTGATGAATTGAAATAACTATAAGATAACGGTGTAGAGACAAATGAGACATTAAGGAAAGAAACATTTTCATTACATGCATATACTTTGTAGACTATAAATTATCTTCTCCCATGTCAGGATGCAGTACTTAAAGGAAGGAAAATTTGTGTGTCCTTGTTGTGATGAAGATACATAGTCCTTAAGTTTATAAAGAAGAAAAAAAAATATAAGAATTAGTCTATTTTTACCAACTTGATAATATTATATAATTATTATTAACTTATAAACATTCAATAAATTTTTTATTAACTATATTTTTATCAAAAAGAAAAATAATTTTATATATAACATTTTATATTAATAAGTAATTATTTGTCACATGTATATTTTATTATTTTTAATAAAATTTTGTGACAAATTAAAAAGTAATAAAAAATAATAATGACAAATTTTATATTTTTAATTGACACAAATATTTCAACAAGTAAAGGTTTCTCACTAATAATAAATAACTATTAACTTTTATATATTTTATATTAATTGTATTTTTATCATAAGAAAAATAATGTTATTACAATCTTTTTAATAATTACCTATAACATATGCATTTTAATTTTTAATATAATTATTTTGGCATTTTTTTAATTTATTACTATTATAAATAATATTTATGACAAAGAAAAAATCAATCATAAATAATATCTAAATAATGAAAAAAATTATTTATCACTAAATATTTGTAAACTTATATGAAATGCAGTGATATTTTGAAGAGATCTGAACTAAAAAAAATGCAAAATAATCCCATCAAGTCAAGTATCAACCATCCTAGCTTAATACTAAGTAAGTGTTGGTGCTTTTAATCAATGCCATGAAAAATAAAATTTAAAGAAACTCGTAAAACAAACAAAATTATAAAGTATTCAACCTGTAAAATATATGTTAGTTTTTACTGATTATCAAATGTTCATTAGTCAAAATCTCACATTATTTTCATAAGTAATTAAATAAATTTTCAATGAATTTATAATGTCAAAATCTAAATAAATAAATAAATAAGTGATTTAGTTTTTGCATAATTATATGTTAATGAATACGATCCTTAGGGTTGGGATATTGAACCCTAAAAGGGTTCTTTTGTTTCGATTAGGGATAATTTCTGTCTACAAGCTGGAAAGGTGACAACACACAAATAAAAAGCTTCAGCAGATTTTGATCCACTCGTGTTTGTTTCAACTCATTTCCAATTGTTGCTTTCATTTTATCATTGGTCAGTGTCGTCATAAAGCCATTAAAATGTTGCCACAATAGTGTTTGCTTTTATCTCTAAGATAGAGAGTTATCATTAAAGATAAATGAGCATGACTAATTATACTTTTCATCGTTGAGTTTGGAATACAAGTCTCATTCATTTTGTTTTCAGTAAAACATAATTTCAAAAAACATAAATATACTACATATTGAAAATATAATAATGAGACGATAAAATTAAAAAAGATAAAATTAATCTAATATTTGATTACAAAGTAATTATTTCAATATTTAGTAATCAATTTATTGAATATTTTACTAAGTTCAAAGTCTTTAAATATAGTTTTACTCTTGAAGAAATATACACTCAATCTCATATACTTAGTGAAATCTCTCTCTAAGCTCTTATTAACTTGAGTGTCATAGAATTTTTTATAGGTGTCAAAGTTTGTCAATATTCCTTCAACGAAAAAGTCAACTCGCCTAAACAACTTGTTTATCCACTTCAAATGATTCTGGCTCATTTAAGGTAAGAACATTTAGCGTCCACCGTGTAGTCTGGGTAAAACTCTTTCCAAACCGCAACTTTTATGATTCTTACTAGAAGTCAAACTATCATCTCAGCTTCATCCCTTCTTGAGATGAACCCATCATTTATCAATACCTTTAAAACACGCATGAATTTTTTTTTCTAGAAGAATGAGAACACTCTTCAACATACAATCATAGGCATACATACAACAATGGTATGCGAAGGAAAATTTATTGGTTTTTTTATCACTTAACAATGTATAGTACTACTTAAAGATATACAGTTGATTCTAACGGAATGATGTACTATTATTCCTTATCTCGATTTTTGTTCCAAGAAGAGTATTTTCGAGCAAAGTTTTAATGAAGCACATTCTTGAAATAAATATTTTTTTTTTATATTTAAGAAATTACTTCCACAGTTGTCCAAAGTCATTTGAAAATAAACAATCATCACATCAGATGAAAGAAATCCAAAACTATGTGAGATTGTTTGAAAATAACAGTCACTAATCGGATCAAAGTTATTCAGTTATTCAGTTAATCAGGTCAAAGTTATTCTATTATCACAATTAATCAAATCAAAGTTATTTGATTATCAAAACCGAATTAAAGTTATTTGGTTATCACAACTAATTGGATCAAAATTATTCAGTAATCACAATTAATCGAATCAAAGTTAATCGATTATCATAATCGAATCAAAGTTATTCGGTTATCTTAATTAATCAAATCAAAGTTATTTGATTATCACAACCAAATCAAAGTATTTGATTATCACAATTAATCAGATCAAAGTTACTATGTTCAAAGTTAATCAAATTAAAGTTATTTGGTTATCACAATTAATTGAATCAAAGTTATTTGATTAACACAATTAGATCAAATTTATTTGGTTATCACAATTAATTGAATCAATGTTATTTGATTATCACAATCAAATCAAAGTTATTCAATTATCTCAACTACTATGATCAATGTAATCTAACAATCGGATCAAAGTAATTTTGTTAACGCATATAATCATATCAAAGTAATTCGGTTATCACTACTAATCAGATCAAAGTCACCCGATTATCTAAACTAATAGGATCAAAGTAAATTAGTTAATACATTCAAAATCTAACAACATATGATGCAAATCAAAGTAATTTTGTTAACGCATATAATCGAATCAAAGTAATTTGGTTATCACCAGTAATCAGATCAAAGTCATTTTGTTATCTCAACTAATTGGATCAAAGTAATTTGGTTAATACATTAAAAAATGAACAATGTCAAAGCAAAAGCCATCTTACCAAAACAAAACTTAAAAGTATCTTTTCATTGTAATAATTACTGTAACACTTTAATAATAGAAAGGTTAAATCATCGGGCTAGATAAGATTAGACCATCGAGCTAAATGAAAAGTTGCAAAGTTCGACCTCTAGCTAGTGGTGAAAATAAGATCCATTTTGAAAAGCTTGACCAAAAATATGATCTGTTGAAGTATTAGAACTGTTAGGATGTTTTCCTTGATTGTTGCTTAGTTGGTTATTTACTCTGTTAATAATGCCCTGGTTTGTAGGGCAATCTGTTTGTTTGAATTGGTCTTAGACCCACTC
>Ga0123342_1008841_pt1 | contig 12418 bp, 7 predicted proteins | sample Turbeawhitnodule_FD_89960 | JGI IMG/M metagenome (GOLD analysis project Ga0123342, IMG submission 89960) | Root nodule microbial communities of legume samples collected from Mexico - Turtle bean Mexico white nodule | ecosystem: Host-associated > Plants > Roots > Nodule | place: Mexico: Nepantla... | reverse complement strand
AGGTAGGATACTAATCATGAGATTCTATAATTATTAAATTAATTGCATATAATTGGGTACAATATCGTCAAATATTGCATACAATAATTGCATATAATTTTATAATTATTATTTCCTTAATATCTTTTCACATAAACTTTAATTAACATTGTATTTCACAAAAGTTTGAACGACAAAACACAAAATACAATCAATTGAAATTTATTAAAATATATGAAATATGGATTACTAAAGTGAAGAAAGTAATTAAATAATTATATTTACTAGTAAGGGCCGTACGTCTGATGTCATGTCTTGGTCTCTATCACTAGGTCGACTGAGATCGTGACCCACATCAATGGGTCGACTGACAACATAAATACAATTACGCTCAAGCAGGATTAATCAAGCTAACTCGCGGTTAAGAACTAGATAATGCATCTCTAAATGCGGTCTAACCCCCTAGGAAGTCCTCTAGGAGGCCCGGAGGTGAGTGAGTGCAAAGAGGTCCAAAATGCTATCTATGAGGAGAGACTCTCAGGAAACCAAGTGCCAGAGAGCAGCTCGTCATCGAAGATGAAGATGAGGGAGGATAATGGGTTGCAGAACCTTTGTGTTGTGCACGAAGTCAGTGTAGACGATGGTGCTCTAGGGGTAGTATCTCCAGGTGCGATTATGCCACAATTGCCAGGAGAGGAGGGAGCAAATGTGAGAAACAGGTCTAATTCTCCGCCACGTCAGTGCAAGAAGAAAGGGCTCTCTGAATTGGGGGAATCTTTCTCTTGCCCGAGGCAGTCTGTGAGAATAAGCGCAAGATTATCTCAGATAGGGACTTCTTCTCACCATAGAGATGGTACGTCTTCAGCTTCAATCTCTAACGGGGATATTAACAATTGTAACTTACGTTTCTATGAACGTGGTAATCTGGTGGAACCATCTAAATTATGGGAGATTGGTATGCAAGTAGGGATAACTTGTCGTGGGGATAAAGAGGAGGTCGTCAAAGAATATTTCTGTATGGAAGAGAGAGACTCGAAGGTTGTGAAATGCTCTAAGGAGGGTGATAAGAATGGTTTATTATGTTAATAGTAAACTTGAATATAAGAGGTTTGGAGGGAAGTACCAAAGCTAGGTACTTGAGACAAATCATAGCATGCGAGGGAGCGAAATTCGTATGTCTTAAAAAAAAATCTAAGGTACTTTCGGACACCAAATGTTTTTCTTTGTGGGGGGACAACAAAGTTGGTTGGTTACATTATGAAGGAGACAATGGAAGCAGAAGTTTGTTGTCTATGTGGCATAAAGAAGCTTTTAGTTATGATAGTCATGTGATGGGGGAAGGGGTTTATTGTTGTTTTCGGTAAACATTTTAAGTCTAATCTCAGATGTGTAGTGGTAAATGTCTACGCTGCATGTACCTTGAAAGATAAGAAGATCCTTTGGGTGGAGTTGTCTAATATTAAAGCGACATCCCAAGATCTGGTTTGGTGCTTCTGTGGTGACTTTAAAGGTTTTAATAGCTTCATCGATGCTAATTTATTATTAGACCTACCTTTTGTAGGTAAGAAATTCACTTGGTTTAATTCAAATGGTTCGGCTAAGAGTAGATTAGACAGAGTGCTTTTCTTTGAAGAGTGGTTGCAAAAATGGCCAATGTGCAACGAAGGGAAGTTTCTGACCATTGTGCTATAGTGGTGAAGTCTTTGGATATAGATTGGGGTCCCAAACTCTTTCGAACCATGGATGCTTGGTTTATAGAGAGGGGTTTTTGTGAGATGGTGAAGGATAAATGGAAATCCTATTCCGTTCAGGGGAGTGTCTTTATGATGATCAAAGAGAAGATGAAGCGTTTGAAGGGTGATCTAAAAGTATGGAATAGGGATGTGTTTGGTAACATTCATACCATCAAGAAGAGGATTTTGCAGGAAATAGAGGATCTAGATTGTTAAGACTGCAATGGAGTCCTATTGGAAAGTAAGAGGTTGAAGAGGATTGAGTTGGTAAGTCGTATGAGGGAAATTGATAAAAAGTTAGATTCTCTTATCTGCCAAAAAGCTAGAGTAAGTTGGCTCAAGAATGGGGACTCTTATACCAAATTTTATCATTCTTCTTTGAGGCGGAGAAGATTAAAAAATGAAGTAAAGGGTGTTGAGGTTGAGGATCAATGGTGTGAGGAACCTAGTACAATTCGTCTTGAAGCGAAGAAGCTCTTTGAAAATAGATTTAAAACAACGAAAGATTTTGGAGTAAGACTTGATGCAGTCGAGTTTAAGTCTTTATCCTTATAGGACAATCTGAGTCTAATAGCTGGTTTCTTTGATAAAGAAATAAGGGATGTTGTGTGGCATTGTGAAGGATCAAAGATTCCAGGACCTGATGGTTTCAATTTCAACTTCATCAAGAAAAGCTGGGAGTTCATAAAAGATGAGTTTGTGGCAACGGTGGCTCTTTTTCATGAAACTGAGTGTATCCCAAAGGTATGCAATGATGGGGTTTCATAGTAGGTGGATTATGTGGATTCAAGGATGCTTGGAAAGTTCCTGTATCAGTGCTAGTCAATGCGATTCCTTTGGAGGAATTTAAACCTACTAGAGGGTTGAGGCAAGGTGACACTTTAGCCCCTGTCCTCCTTATAGTGGTAGCTGAAGGCCTTGTCGGGCTAGTAAGGCAAGCTATGAAGGCCAATCTGATCTCTGACCTCAAGATCGGAAGAAAGGAGGTCGAGTTGTGCATCCTTCAGTTTGCAGATGATACTTTGTTTTTATGTGAGGACTCCTTTACCAATGTGGTGACTCTGAAGTCTATCCTTAAGGGTTTTGAGTTAGCCTCAGGCCTGAAGATTAACTTCCATAAGTCAAAGCTAGTAGGCATCAATGTCCATAGAAACAATCTTAAGTGCTACACAAAGACCTTGAATTGTGCTCAGATGGGTATACCGTTTAAATACTTGGGCCTAGAAGTGGGAGGAAACCCTAGGAAGAAAAAGTTCTGGGAGCCTGTTCTGAACAAGTTAAAATCTAGGCTCAATGTGTGGAAAAAGAGATTCTTATCTATGGCAGGGAGAATATGCTTAATCAAATTTTTTTATCACTACTATACCGCTTTACTACTTATCTTTGTTCAAAGCGCCAAATTCGTATGTAAAAGCATTATCAGTATCCAAATGAGGTTTTTGTGGGGATAGAGAAAGGAGAAGAGGCTGATTTCATGGGTTAGTTGGAAAGTCTTATGTAAACCGAGAGAGGAAGGAGGGTGGGTCTTAGAGACATTTGAAAGTTTAATGTTGCGTTGTTGGATAAGTGGAGATGGTGTTGTATTTCTGACGAGAAAGAGGTGGAAGGAGTTGTTGGACTCAAAGTATGGCCTGGAACTTGCGATATCTCTCAAACACCAGTGAAATTCCAATCTTGGTGGTGGAGAGATTTATTGAAGGTATGTAGGGAGGGAGGAGGGGATGGGTGGTTTCAAGAAGAAATAGGTTGGAAATTAGGAGGTGGAGACAAAGCAAGATTCTGGGAGGATGTGTGGGTTGGCAATACTAACCTCAAAACCTTGATCCCCATATTGTACTCTATGTTGTTGAATCAGGGTCAAAAGGTGGAAGAGGTAGGTGTGTGGGAAGAATCGGTATGGCGGTAGAGCTTAAGGTGGAGGCGTGTCAGATTCGAGTGGGAAACCTCGATGGAAGCAGAGCTTGTTCTGCACATTTCCAGGGCCAATGTAATTAAGGAAGAGAAGGATGTCCAGGTGTGGAGAAATTATGAAACAGGGCACTTCTCGGTGAGTTCTGCATACGAATGTCTAGCCAAGTTTGAAAGGGGCCATCAACTTGATGTGTTCAAGTATCTATGGAAGGCTAAGGCGTTCCCTAATGTGACTATCACAGCCTGAAGGGTACTGGTGGGTAGAGTACCAACAAGAGAGTGTTTGAGTAGGAGAGGGGTGATGTTGAACATTACTTTATGTGCTTTATACCAGACCAAGGATGAATCTTGTCAACATCTCTTCTTGGAATGTAAATATGCGTTGAATGTTTGGTCCTTGTTCTTTAAATGAATTGGAATCTTGTTTGTCCAACATAATGATTTAAAGACCCACTTTGAGAGCTTTCATCTGATACAGGTTAGTAATAAACAAAACCTGGTTTGGAAATGTGTATGGGCAACTATAGTCAGGTGTATGTGCGAGCATAAAAACTCGGCTGTGTTCAACCAAGGAGTAGTAGATGCGGAAGAGGTGTTTCAAAAGGCCCAGCTTAAGTCGTGGTTATGGATGAAGCATAAGGCGACAACTTTAACTACTCTTTTATAGATTGAGTCCTGAATCCAATGTCATGCATCAGACGCTATAAGTAAGTGGTTTTAGGTGGAGTCAAGCTGCCTTGGAGGAGGAAGGAGGATAGTGCAATTATGCAGGCTGAAGCAGAAGGAAGCAAGGCAGTCTAAGTAGAGAAGCAGTAAAAACTAGCTAGTAAGTGTACTAATGCAGTCTCAAATGGCTAGCATTGATAATTTGCACTCTATTTTCAATGTTGTAGAAGAGACTCGTCTGTGAAGGAGGTTCGTGGTGGATACGAAAGCATAAAGTGGCAGATCTGGTGCAGACCTTGTGAAGGAGGATAGTGCAATTATGCAGGCTGAAGCAGAAGGAAGCAAGGCAGTCTAAGTAGAGAAGCAGTAGAAACTAGCTAGTAAGTGTACTAATGCAGTCTCAAATGGCTAGCATTGATTTGCACTCTATTTTCAATGTTGTAGAAGAGACTCGTCTGTGAAGGAGGTTCGTGGTGGATGCGAAAGCATAAAGTGGCAAATCCGGTGCAGACCTTGTGAAGCAGGGGAGGATCAAACTTTGTAGGAGACCGAATGCCTCTTTTGAGAGCTTATGTGAGTGGGTGTTAGGATGTCAAAGGCAAAGTTGCACTGGGTTTGAGGTGATGTTTCAACAATGTTTAAGAAGGTTGTGGGAAGTGTGGTATAAGTTATATAGAACCTGCAAAAAATCAAACCCTTCTCAACCATGCCAACACATAATGATAGTCACAAGACAATTGTACAAAACCTGAGGACTTGAGGTATACTGTTTGTACAGTATCAAACGGTAAAGATGTGGACGTCTGGAAGCTAGGGCCCAATGTGGGGTGCACAAAGGTATAGTATTCCGGAGTTGTAACAGAAAGGGTGCAAGGTTAATCTTTGCAGTGATGTGAAGCAGAACAATCCTTTTGTTGTTCATGATGTTGTTTTGGAGAGTATGCTTAAGCATTATTAATTATGCTTTCACATCTTTTGGATGGAGCATACCTTTTGCTTCTAGTGCAAAGGCTAGTGCAGTTTGTGCAGCATCCTGTGGCTTGAGCTGCTGGTAGTGTTACTTGTTTTTTCAATTTAGAATACACATGGTGAAGTAATAGAAGTGGTGTAAGGAGGCAACTTGTATAGAAATTGATTTGGTATGTCGAAGGACTAGTGCTCTTGAAGTTGTAGGAGGTAAAACAAATTTGGGGAATGCTGGTTTGGTGTGGATGACGGTTAGGGATGGTATGCAGAAGATAAACTAACATCGTATGATATGATGACTTGGTGAGGTTGTTTGTTTTGATGTAGAAGCTGGTGTTGGATGTTGGAGTGTAGGTTAAAGGTGCTCTAAGGCCAAAAACTTGGTTTTACAAGTAATGCTTAAACCAATGCAGGGGATTTTAACAGCTTCTCTGAGGCCCAATCAGATAAAATGGGTGCTGAATTAATCTTTTCAGGTCTGGCAGGAGAGCTAGAAAATTGTGTTGGCTAACAAGCTTTGATTTTTAGCTAGTGTGTGTCTTGTAGGAGGTTGTCCTTTATACAACTATACCAGAAGCATCCAAAGTAGATGCAAGTGCAGCCTAACTTTTTTGTACGCTGAGTTTTAGCAAGAAGTGGATCATGTTGATAGTTATGGCATCAGCTACTGAAGTCTAAATTGTGTAAGTATAAAGGTGCTTTTTGGTCAAAGGAACAGTTAGGAAAGGGAGATGCAAATTTGCTACTTTAGCCTGTAGTATAGGGTACTTTGGTGCCAATTTTTTGAAGGTTTGCTGCATAATTCTGCAGCAATAGATGTAAGTAAAAATTTATGATGATCTTGTTTGAAATTGTTAGTTTTGTTGCTGTATGTGTGGGTGCTGGTTTTTTTTATAAGAGTTGAAATACTCTTAAATGATCTCGATTTAATTAAATTTATTTTTTGATGATAAAAAAAAAGAGAGTAAAAGTAGACATAACCGGAATATTTCGATAGAAGCAACTGGATTGAGTGTGAGTGATAAATGGAAAGATCAAAGCAAGAACCCCATTATCTTGGTGGAGTGGCTGTTGAAAGGTGGAAGAGGGTGTTAGTGAAATTAGAGAAGAAGAAATTTGGGTAGGGCTTTGATTGTGTGTAACCTTGGAGTCCCTCATTTTGGCAAGGGTTCCTGGTACTATGTACTTGTTGCATCTTGTTCTTCTTCTCTCCGCAGAAGATGAACTACCTTTGGGTTTAGGTTCCCTCTTTCAGTCATGGATGTAGTTACTCAGAAAATTGAGAATTGAAAATTCAGAAAATAAGTTTGTAGGGGGAAAGTTTTAAAGGCTTTTTCAATTAGAGGGTTTGTTTGCGTATGGTGACAAGGAAAGGTTAATTAGAGAAAAAATCTAGTGTATCCTTTCATTTCTTTGAGTACGCTAACTCTCACTCAAATCCTCCGAATCAATACATTCTTAAATAATATTTTAAAATTCAATTTAATAAAGTTATTTCATTAATTATAGATAACTTTTTTTTTTATGAATATTATTCTCCAACAACAACAATCTCCTCCTTTTATAAAGAATTGATTACTCGAGTTGCAAAAATACTGAAAAATTTGTTCATCCACCAAATTGATACACTTGCTCATCTATGCATTTTAAATTTTGGAGGATTTTTGTACTCTCATATATTCAGACATAATATATAAAATATCAATTGTTACATTACATATCTGTTTACCCTAGAATTGGTGTGTATGGGTGGATAAAATTGGAGAAATCGCGAAAAGTTTCTTCCGACAGAGGTAACTGGGGCAATTGAGATTTATGTGAGAAGTGAAGCATGCAACCCCAGTGTCCAGGTTCGGTGGATGATCATCTTGGATTGGAGAGGATGAAGATGTTGGTGTTAATAACACTTCAGAAAAAGAAAATTGTGCTGTTTTTTTATTGCGTCTGGTTTTGATCTTGGAGTCTCTAAGCTTTGCTAGTGCTCCTGGTTTGAGATACTTGCGGAACAATCTTGGACTTCTCATTGGAGAGGATATGCTTGTGCATGTCATGGTTAGTTGGTGAATTATTGAGCACAAAGTTACAACAAGAATGAGTAAGACTGAACTGGTGTAGAGAAGAAGTCAGAAAGGTGTTTTTAAAAGGGTTGTTATCATTGTTTTTATGACGGAAAGTTCCGGTGAAGAAGCAAAGTGTGGTTAGGCATAATTAAGGACAAATCTCTAGCACAATCTCAAGACTTGAAGTCGGTTTGCAACCTGCATGTTTTCTGCAATCAATGTTGGGATTTGATTTCCGCATGCTATATGGTTTTCATTAAAAAATTATTCTAATGGTTAATGAATAATAATTTCTTTTATTAAATATAAAATTATGAGTGTTATAACCCGTATTTATGAAAAATAAAACAATTTTAAGATTCTATTCTATCTTATCATATTTATAAATTAACTTTTTCACTAGTTATCAAATTAATATTTTTCTAAAATTATAAATTATGTAAATATAATTAAAAAATACTTTTTTTAAGTAATTGACTTAAAGTATAAATCACCAAGTAAATTTGACTAATATTGATAGATTTTTAAAACCAGTGAATTTTTAGATTTTAATATAGATATTTTTTAATTTTAGTGGGAGATCTACCTACTTTACCCGATAGCTATATTAAGTAATGTGGACAGTTAGAAATGAACTCTTTGTGTAGACTGAATTTAACTTATTCTTATTGACGCATGTTTGTGTGTCTAATGAATTCATAATTGTTGAAAGTGATAAATGTAATCCAATCATATATAGAACCTTAATATTTTAATCTATAATCAATTATTTAGTTTCTTTTCAGCTAATAAATTATTTATTTAAGAAGGTTAAAAGTAAATAATGTTTAAAACACTTCATGATTCATATTGAATGGTTGATTTGTTTAATTTTTTTTGTTTGTTAATTTTATTTTTTTATTAAAAGAAAAATTAAATAAACATAAATTACTTCAAAGCGTACAACACATTTTCTATGTTTATTAATTTTTAGCACATAAGATATACATATTATTTTCTTAAAAAACTTAGTGTCTCATTTTAGAGTTTATAACTATGTGCAATAATTTATGAAAATATAAATATAATATTTATATGTATAATATTACAATAGAAAAATATCAAGAGGTATGTCAAACAAGATTTTTAAACCTCTGCATAGGAATACAACATTATCATCGCAAATGTTTTCCATGATGATGACATTGACAATGCAAGGAAGGCATATATTATGAGACTTTTCCAAGAGCTACCAAGGTCTATATATCAATGTAAGAAGTGTTAAGAAGTGTTGATGACATACAATTCAATGGTTACAGAGTCACCAACTCTTTCTTTGTGTTCAATTAATTCAACTTATAAGATTTATGTCTAAATTTTCTATACATAATTCACATTAACTTTTCTCACCATATAAATATTATTTTTTTAATAAATGTATCAACGTTCTATACATAATTCACATTGATTTTATCTCATTCACTAAATTCATTCTTTTCACATAAACAACTTCAATCAACGTTGTATTTCACAAAAGTTTGGACAACAAAGCACAGAATACAATCAATTGAAATTTATTAAAATATATGAAACATGGATTACTAAATAGAAGGAAGTAATTAAATTATTATATTAAATCTCCAACATGAAACTAAAGCTTATACAATGAGAGAAGTGGCATTCATGTATCAACAAAATTTACATCCTAACACTTGAAATGTAAAAACTTTTCAAAATTTAAAGAATACATTTTTTTCATATACTATGATAATCTTCTAAATATAGAATGAACATGATTAACATTAAATTGAAACAAGTTATAAACAACCTAAATTTATAACTAAAAATTATATCTCTAAATATAAATGCAACAAAGACACCAATAAATTTAACTATGATGATTTTAATGATAACATGGTAGTGCATGTTAAATACTCCTATAAATAAATAATATTTCTAAGAATTGTAATTTTCAGTAATATATATATATATATATATATATAATTTCAATAATATATAATTCTTAATATTTTGTAATATATCCAAGTTCAACATAACAATGACTACCTTTTATAACTAAAGATTAATACAAAACAAAAAGATCCATCAACAAACTACGATTTCAAAACAACAGTTCTAATATCACCACTTCAGTAACATGCTGGTTAAGTTTGTTAAGGACGAAAAGATATTAGTATTGAAAGAGGTTGCATATACAAGCCTGAATGACCTTAAAACAATATATATTGTCTTTTTTAACCACCTTGCAAATTAAGTCATTTTTTTTCTCTTGTTTTAATTAATGTGTTGTGAAAGAGAGAGCATTACTAATGCACAATATCATAGTTTCTTTTTCTTCAAAGTAGATTCATTGCCTTTGATACTTTAAACTACAAGTAATATAAAAACAAGGAAATAGGGAGCTTTGAGTTATATAGTTAGAAGTGATTTGACTTAAAAGAGAGGTGGAAGTAGATTCATTGCCTTTGATACTTTAAACTACAAGTAATATAAAAACAAGGAAGTAGGGTGCTTTGAGTTATATAGTTAGAAGTGATTTGACTTAAAGAGAGGTGGAGAGGTCATATTTGTTGAAAAAATAAAAACTAATTCTTCTTTTTTGAAAAAGGACACTTGCAGAAACATAGACAAAAAATAAATAAATTAAAATAAAATAATAATATTGAATTTTTTTAACATAGATAAAAATCTCCTGAACTTGAGAAGTAAAAACTCACGGGATCTAGTCTAGAAAATGTCTTCATTATGAAAGTAGGATTACAATATTGGTTTATTTCATTCTATGAGGGTAACACCTAATATTCCACCCAACAATGATGAAATACAATATCTCTAGCATCTCACTAGGATTTCTAATCTCACACTATAATGGATACCAACACTCTTATTTACTCTATATGTTGCTCTTTTCACTTGCTTGTATATCTTCTTTACAAGTTCCATTTATATAGAGAATGAGATGAAAACTTCTTCCTAAAGAGATAATAGATAATAATATTTATTGCATTTTCAAGATACCTTGAAATTACTATCTTTAACTTTTAAAGTTGAACTTCATAGTCTTCAAGAGATATATAATTTCAAGACTTTGAAATGTTCATAATTAAATATATTCAATAAATCAATTATTAATATTCATGGTCATAGTTTCCCATTAATTAAGGAAGGATTCCCAACAAGAATCTTCTGGTAGCTAGTGTTTTACATGCATCTTAAAAAAAATAAGGTAGTATCCCATAAGGAAAAAGATGAAAGTAATGTCCCACATATAAGAAAATGAACATGAACATGCAAATTTTGGTCGATGATTGAGATTTCTAGAAACAAAACCTTGATGCTTTCATGTATACACATTTTCTAATTTAATAATAATATGTACTAGGATTCAAATAATTGTTTTTTTTTTAAAAAAAAATTAATTAAAAAACGGAACATTTTAGTGATGTTCCAACCTATAAAAAAACATACCTTCACCATGAAAAAACCAAAAAAATTACTGCCATGGCAGCACCTTTAAAAGACTTACAGCAGAACAAAAACCTGCACCTATATTCCTACACAAAGCAGCTACATTCCTACATAAAACAGCATCTAAAGAAGCGTTATACAATAGAAAAGATTTTACCAGCACCTCCAAGATCAGCACCTGCGTGGTTCGGTTCTATTGTTCCCAGCTCCCACAAATTACCATTCATCATAATTTAGTGTTTGTATACCAAAAACATGGTGTTGGGGCCAAACCAGTGATAGAGAAAGTAATTGTATTCTGTATTATTACAACAATCTTTAACACAGTAGACATATAAGGGAAGCATTTGCTGAGTTTCTAATAGAAACAGAAGTTCTAGAATTTAACATTTAGAATGTATTAATTAAATTTAACACATGAAGAAGCCAAATTCAAAGAGTGTTAAAGTGTTGTAGGTGTCAAAACTCAAAAATGCACTCACTAATCTTACGAGACCCCAATTTCATGGAGGAAAAAATGATGCATAGATTGTTTTATCCATTTGGTATGGTGTTAATTAGAAATAAAAAACCTTAAAAACCTCTTCATAATATAATAATAAAATAAAATATTATATAAAAATAAAATACAAACAAATTTATATACACAAAAATATATAATGAGAATCTCCTTATTTATTTTAAGAAACAAAATAAAAAATGTAATTAATGCACCAATAAGATTTAATCATCATTCATTTGTGTGCTTCAAAATAATATTAGAATGATCTTTTATTAAAATGAAAATACAAATATTTCTTTAAATTTAAAAAATAATTGTTTTCATAAAACCTTTTTCAAATCTTTCCTTTCATACAAATAAAAATAAAGACATTTTCCTAATTTCCGTTTTTCCATTATAAAATGTTTTCATGAATAAAAATAAGGGTCGTTCCAATTTTAATCTTACATTCGGAATCCTCTGTAATAAAAAAAAATCTCAGCTGAAGAACTCAGAAATAAATAATAAAAAAAAACAATAACTCAACTCAAATCAATGCCTTTATTACGACAAAAAAAAAATATTCGAGTTCTTGAAGGTAAAATATACATTACAAATATGCAAAATTTGAAGTCATTTATTCAATTTTAATAAATCCAGCCATGCATGCACTATATACACAATTCATTCTATCTTCGACCGAAATGTATTCACGCAAACAAACAGACACCGTGCATTAAAACAGATATTAGAGTTCACAATCAAGATCAAGAAATTCTAATGTTCATGAAAAAGCTTTATTAGAACACAACAATATAACAGATAATCATGTGTATATAGATCTAGACCAGATAAAATTTAAAACAAATAAAATACATAACAATTTCCTCCAAATAAATGAAAAAACTAGGATTTAATAGAATCTGGTAGAATTAGAACTGAAATTCATCAGGCTGATTGAAAGTTGGAGTAACCGCGAAGAGTTTCTTGCGGCGAAGGGAACTGGGGCTAGTGAGATTCAGGCGGGAAATAAAGCATGGAACCCCATTATCCTGGTTCAGGGGCTGATCATCATCTGGGGTGGGTAAGGATGGAGATGGTGGTGTTAGCAACAAGGCTTCATAGAGAGAAATTTTCGGTGTTCTTTCATTGTT